>Ga0209536_100003159_pt1 | contig 26612 bp, 22 predicted proteins | sample DeeMarSeWOR28_12_FD_187461 | JGI IMG/M metagenome (GOLD analysis project Ga0209536, IMG submission 187461) | Marine sediment microbial communities from White Oak River estuary, North Carolina - WOR-2-8_12 (SPAdes) (version 2) | ecosystem: Environmental > Aquatic > Marine > Intertidal zone >...
CAGACCTTCCTATTTGCCGCCAAACAATAGCCCTACATTTACATAAATCACGTTGTTTTTATAACTCTCGTCACCTTCCTTATTAACTTTGGTTAAGCCCAATCCATACCGTCCATCGATGAACATGTCTATATTACCCAAAGGAATGATTACGCCGGCGCCAAAATTCAAAGCAAACTCAAATGACTCCAGTTGATCTTTGATATCATTGGAGTAAGATGTATCTTCAGCTCCGGTTTCATAAATTCCTTGCGATGGAATTGCAAATTCATATTCATAATTTGCTTTTGTATCGTCTTTTGCTGATAGTATAAATCCAATTTCAGGACCACCAAATATGTAAGGCCGGAAGGAGCCTTCTTGTCCAAAAACAAATTTACCCATTATAGGAAAACTCAAATATGAGATTTTAGCAGTTTCTTCACCACCGACGGTATATTTCCATGTAACAGGACCCCAAAATGCATCTACATAAGACGAATCGATGTTGTCAGTGCCCTCAAGTTTCACACCTTTCATATTGAAAAGTGCATTTGCCTGAATGGCAAACGTGGGTGATACCCAAAATTCCACAAATCCGCCAGCCGAAAAACCAGTGCGCATTTTCTTATCCGTATTCTCAAATAAATAATCTATATCTTCAACATATATCATCAAATCACCACTTATCTTGGCTAAGTTCAATCCGCCGCGTACTCCAAACTTAATTGGATTATTCTGAGAAAATCCGGTACTACTGAAAGAGATGATTAAAAACGAAGTCATTACCAAAACACTTAATATCCTATACATAATGCCTCCAGAGTTTGATTTAGTGAATTAATTAACTAGCGAAAGAGTATATCAATTTAAATCGATATATTCAAGAGAGATTTTATTTTGGGGCAGGGATTATAGCAGGGATTATAAATGAAGGATAAACTGAAAAAGGGCTGCTTAGCAGCCCTTTTTCAGTTTAATAATCGTACGATACAGAATTATTCATACAGAGATCATTAACCCCCAAGTGGGAAACCATAACCAATTCGAATTCCGATATAATTTAGACTGGTTCCTTCTGCATTGATTATCATATACGAACCGGAAATTTCAAAACCGTTAATATCAATTCCTAATTCAGGACCAAAAGTCAAATCTGAAAAACTTTCGGATGCTGATGCGCTCACACCTTGTGCAGAACCTTCAACCTTAAGTTTATAACTATGAAGCCCGAATTGTCCACCAAAGAATGGTCTTGGTGCGCCTTCTTGACCGGCATAGTATCTAACACCACCCATAATTGGAATAAGATCAATGGAAGATTTTATCGTAACACCGAAAATCGTTCCTAGATCTTTTTTGGTGCCCAATATATACCCACCAGTTGCGGTAATTCCAAAGTTCGGGCTCGCCATATACATAAAAACCACAGTACCTCCAATTCCGAAGCCTGTTACATCACTCATATCACCTGTTGGAACAGCTCCGTTTGCACCAATGCTCAACTTCATGCCTTGAGCAGATGCAATTTGAAACAGACCTACGCATAATACCAGCACAATCAATACTGTATACTTTTTCATTTGAAAAATCCTCCTGAGTTTGGTTTAATGGTTATTTAATTAACCAGCAGTATTTAATTGAAATATATAAATTCGAATTGATATATCCAATAGAGATTTTATTTTATGGTATAGTATTATCAATGCAGAAGCCCTTTTTATTTTACAAATCTATTTTATGCTAAGGTAGTTTACAGGCCCCCAAAATTGAAACCAATACGGGCACCCAAATAGTTGGCATCAGAAATCAGCATATAAAAGGCAACAAGTTCAAGACCTCCAATTTCAATACCACCCATTGGACCAAAACTAAATTCTGTACTGTTTGCATTATCAACTCCCAAGAAAGCAGGCGACCATTCAATTCTCATTAAATGAAAACCCGCCAGTGCGCCAACAAAAGGTCTTGGACCACCAGGAATACCTAAATAATACCTACCAACCGCAAGCATTGGGATGGCAGAAATTGTATAATCCAGGCCTACGACTTTTTCTCCACCAAAAGTAATATAACCGACTTGAGCCCCAACCGCCATATTCTCACCCATTGGAAGCAGTGCTTGGGCAGTTCCACCAAAGCCAATACTGCTTGTTAAATCACTCCAATTACCCTGAGGCAATGCCAACACACCACCGACACCGAATTTCGGGCCCTGCCCAAAAGCGAGTTGGGACAAAACAAGAAACAACGCCAATACGAGCAATACTGTATACTTCTTCATTTGAAAAATCCCCTGAGTTTGGTTTAGTAAGTCAATTGGTTTAGATAAAAGTAATATACAACATAATTAGTTGTCAATATTAGTTTATTCTGTTATTTGGGCTTTGTCAACTATATGACGCCCAAATATATTCGAATATTTGACGTTTCCAACAAAAAAAAGAAAAAATTAAAAAATTCTGTGAGTTCTGTCGGCCGATTATTTTCGGTCATGACGACGATTTTTCAAGTTGTTAGGACAAAAGGCGTTCCTAACAAGTATGCACGTATCGGAATCCTTTTCAATATGTAATATTCTTAAGAATTTATTAACGTCCAGAGTTGAATAAGTTATAGCAGCAATGTTGCATCAATGCGACAATCCTCCTATTATTATCCGTTGCTTTGATGCGACATTTAATTTTCGATCAATGCTTTCCGCAGTGTCAAAAAAATGATAATCCGTATTGCACTTATTTGTTATTGTTACTACTTTTGACACTCTGAAGCCTAACATTCTAAATGATGATGCCATGACCGAAAAGTCTTCAAATAAGGATATGAATTTAAAGACGAGATCAGCCGCTCCGGTTATCGAAGCACTATTGTTTTCAAGTGATGAGCCTCTAAAAGCACCCAAAATTTGCGAAATCATTGAAGGGATGAAAGAGAAGGACGTTCGTAATATTATCGAAGAGTTAAATCAAAGCTATGAGGAAACCGGCAGATCGTTTCGGGTTCATTTGATAGCGGATGGGTATCAGTTATTTACATTAACCGAATACTCGAGTTATGTTGAGAAGCTATTTCGGAACCGGCAGCAAAGCCGTCTTTCATTGAAGGCGTTGGAAACATTGGCCATAATTGCTTACAAACAGCCTGTGACCAGACCTGAAATTGAAGAGATAAGGGGTGTAAATGTCGACGGGGTATTAAAGACATTGTTAACCAGGAAGCTGATAACGGTTGCCGGAACAGCACAAGCGCCCGGCACACCGTACTTATACCAGACCACGAAGAAATTTTTAGAGTATTTCGGGTTGAAAAACATCAAAGACCTTCCCAAATTAAAAGAGCTGGATGAAATAGTCGAAGCCGATTCCGAAATTCAGGAGAAGTTCGGGGATCATATTTTCAGAGAGGTTGCGCCTGAGGTTCTGGGTATTCAGGAAAATACGACTGAAGAAGAAATTCAGGAATCTGATGAAGAAAAATGATTCAAATTCGATTCGGCTGAATCGCTTTCTTGCTATGGCGGGAATTGGCAGCCGGCGCAAATGTGATGAGTTCATCCAGCAAGGTAGAGTGGAAGTGAATGGGCAGAAACCAATTCAGATGGCTGTGCTTGTAAACCCGGGAAAGGACATCGTCAAATTTGATGGCAAAATGGTAGAAGCTCGGAAGCAATTTATTTATATATTAATGAACAAACCTCTCAATACAGTCTGCACTGTGAAAGATGAAAAAGGGCGGAAAACGGTTATTGACTTGCTAAGAATGCCCGCTTACGGCCTCACCGAGGAGCGTCTGTTCCCTGTCGGCAGGCTGGATTTTAATACGACCGGTGCTTTGTTGATCACGAATGATGGTGAATTAACCTACCACCTGATCCACCCCCGGTTTGAGGTTAAGAAAGTCTACCGTGCGTTGCTGGATAAGCATATTCGAGCTATAGATTTGCATCGATTTCAATCCGGGATGGATTTGGATGGATTTAAGACCGCGCCCTGCAAGATTAGAGAAATCAGAGTAATAAATAATTGCAGCTATCTTGAAATCGAAATGCACGAAGGAAAGAACCGACAAATTCGCAGGATGTTTCAAACATTAGGCTACGAAGTGGATGAATTGGAAAGGGCTGAATTTGTCGGTTTGCATGTGAGTGATCTAAGACCGGGAGAATGGAGGGAGTTAACTTCCAACGAAATAAAAAAATTAAAAAAAATTGTAGAGCGGCAAAAAGAGAACGTAGCACGCCAATCAGTAAGTCAATAATTTGAAGGGCAAAAAAGTAAGAAGGTAAAAGTTAAAAGGAAAAAAGAAAGTAAGAAGTTGGAAGTAAGTAGTTTTTTGCCTTTTGCCTTTTTACTTTTGCCTTTTACCTTTTCGTTGGTACATGTATTGGGCAGGAATTTAATCAAAATAGCAATCGATGGTCCGGCGGGTTCCGGGAAAAGCACCACCGCCAGGGAAGTCGCAAAACGTTTACAATACATTTATATAGACTCCGGAGCCATGTACAGGGCGGTGACGCTAAAGGCCATAAATCTGAGAATTCCCACCACGGAATCAGAGAAGATCGCTCACATTGCAGCCGGTGTTTCCATTCAATTCAAACCCAATCAGTCCGGGACGCTAATTTTCATGGATGGAAAAGATATCTCAGATGCCATTCGGACCCCGAATGTGAATAACCAGATCAATCCGGTCGCAGCAAATCCGGAAGTCAGGAAAATACTGGTTAGAAAACAGCAAGATTTAGGAAAAAACGGGGGCATCGTTATGGATGGTCGGGATATTGGCACGGTTGTCTTTCCTGATGCGGAACTTAAAGTCTACATGCAAGCAAGTGCCGAAGAGCGGGCAAGGCGTCGTCTATTTGAATTTGAATCGAAAGGAATCTCTATCGGCTTTGAGGAAGTTTTAGAAGAGATTCAAGTTAGAGACAACGCTGATTTATCCCGTGCCTATGGACCTTTAAAAATAGCAGCCGATGCAGTTATTATTGACACCACGGATTTAACAATTCAAGATCAGATACAAAAAGTCTATGAGTTGGCTCTGGCCAAAATAAACGATTGGGAATAGACCGATTTATTTTTTGTTACCGGAAAAAGCGCTATATATTCCAAGCAAGCTTAATTAAATTGTCAGCATAAGAACTAAAAATGGAGGTGCTTAGCGAAAGAAACTGATACGGAATTTGAATTAGGGAAAACGCTTTTTGATGAGACGGAATTTTCTGCCAGGCACGTCGACTTCTCCCACTGGGATCGCAGATCGACTTGTAGAGTGGTGGCTTTCCCCGAAAGCAAGAGCCACCTCCCCGCCACGAGACCGCCTGCCCAATTGCGAAACAGGGAGGTCCGATTTTGAAATACCGGTATGGCACATTTGTTTGCTGATTCTTTTGTTTTCCACCTTTGCTCTTTATGGATATGGCATAAGACGTCCCACATCTGCTCCCGGTGTTGTGCCTTTAATCGAACCCACCTACTCAGGGTTGGAGCAATTCTTTGCAGATTCCACGCTGCTAAAATCCAGATTTTCCTCCTTTTCCCGCAAATATGAGATTGACAGCACAAGACAATACATTTTCATTTCTGAGAAATTATTTAGTTTTGACTATAGATTACCCACAGGAATGGATCTGGACTATTACGCCCAACAACGCATTAAACACGACAGTCAAGAGAAATGGACGGAGACGGTTCTACGCAATTTGAAACGAACCCAAGCCGGTGGCGGTGGTGGAATTGAACTAAATATTCCGGTCAGAATTAAGAGCAAGACATTCAAGCGTATTTTTGGGGGTGACCGGGTGGGCCTGAGAGTTACCGGCAACATCAGTTTTGAGCTGGCGGGTCGTTCTGAGGATCGCTCCGGCGCTGCGGTGTCCGCCCTGGAACAAAGCGGCAATTTCAGCCCCAAGTTTCATCAAACCCAGCAATTCCGGGTGGAAGGCAGAGTGGGCGACAAGGTGAGCGTATCGGTGGATCAAAACAGCGAGGCAACCTTTGATTTTGAGAATACCCTGAAATTGGTTTATGACGGAGATGAAGACGAGATTGTCCAGGCGATTGAAGCGGGCAATGTGGCGTTAAGCCTGCCCTCCACAAACTATGTTTCCACAAGCGCCAACCACCAGGGGTTGTTCGGACTAAAAACTCAAATGAAAGTCGGTAACCTGAGCTTTACCGGGATCGCCAGTTTAGAGCGCGGTGAAAATCAAAAAATCAGCAAGACCGGAAGTGCATCTGAAAAGACCTTCCGGCTAAAAGATATTGAATATACCAGAAACAAATTCTTTTTTGTCGATTCCACATACATTAAGAGCTTTGAGAATTTTGACGCGCAGATGCGTCCTCTAATTAATACGAATTTGTCGATCACTCAATTAGATGTATGGATAACAACCGATCTAACTGATCAGGAAAGAAGATCCGCATGGGCGGTTCTGGACCCGCGAAAGTACACTGCGGGCGACAGTTTACCCAGCCGGGAGGTCGAAGCAACAGCTGAGAATGGTTACTTCAGACGCCTAATATATAAGGAAGAATATGATTACGACGAATACCGTGGATTTTTCTGGATCAATGCGAACGCTGAACAGAATATAGTAGCCGTCTCTTACGCAACTTCTGAGGGCGATACCGTGGGCAATATTTTTACGGGAGATACAACTCAAACTGACACTTTGCTTTTTAAACTAATCAAGCCTCGAACAACAAATCCAGCCAATACTTCCACATGGAAACTTGCCATGCGTAACGTATATAATTTGGGGGGATCGGGTATTCCGCAGGAGGGATTTGATGTTAAGGTTCTGTATGCTGTGACCGGTGAAGATCAGGAAGTTGAAGTGCAGTCGGGCAAAACATTCAATTATTTAATGGGACTCGACCGCATTGATGAGCAGGGAAATGCGCTAGAAGGAGGGGACAAAAAACTCGATCGCAACGGATCGATCTTTGACCTTTCCAGCGGCTATATGATTTTTCCCTCCTTAACGCCGTTCGCGCCCCAGGATTCAATCTATTTTATCCGCACCCAACCAAGCAATTTCGATATTGATCAGGAGAATTATGTTGAGATTTACAATATTAACAATAATACCCTATCCCAGCAACGGAGTAAGTTTGAAATTGAAATTACTTCTACGTCGGTTTCTTCAACATTTGAACTGGGATTTAATGTTTTAGAAGGATCTGAAATCGTGCGCTTGAACGGCAGAACACTCAGCCGCGACAAAGATTACACCATTGATTACTTTAGCGGTTCGCTCCAGGTTATTGCGCCGGAAGCTCGTCGGGCAGATGCGCAAATAGATATAGAATACGAGAGAGCTTCGATTTTTCAATTGGACAAAAAGACATTACTAGGCGGTCGGTTGGAATATGAATTCGGCAAGGACGATTTTATAGGATTGACCGCGTTGTATTTTAACCAGAGCACGTTGGACCAAAGAATCCGGGTCGGTCAGGAGCCAATTCGTAATTTTGTATGGGATGTGAATACATCGCTTTCCTTTCAACCGAATTTTTTAACCAAATTATTTGATAAGCTGCCTATTGTTGAAACGTCCGCTGAGTCCAAGCTCAGAATAGAAGCGGAATATGCTGAGGTAAATCCCAATCCCAACACCTTTGAAGAGAAAAATTTGAATGAAAAAGGCGTCGCCTATATTGACGATTTTGAAGGTAGCAAGCGCGCTACCAGCCTGGGCATTATATACCGGACATGGAGTTTTGCATCCATTCCCCAGCGCTTTAAAATTGTAGAACGTGACACCGTGGATTATGTTATTCCCCCCAATGTTGAAAATTCAATGCTGAAGATGGATGCAAGCCGGTTGAGGATGAACTGGTACAATCCTTTCAACCAGGTGCCCATTCAGGATATTTGGCCTGAGAGGGACGTTAATACCCAAACGGGCACTACCACAAATGTTTTAAACCTCCGCTGGAAAAACGACAATACCTCCCCAGACAGCGCTTGGGCTGGAATCATGCGCAGCACGGTAACTTTTCCGGATCAGAAGAAAACAAAGTTCATAGAAATATGGCTGAAACCGCGCTTGGAAGGAATCTCTGAAGATAGTAAGGCCCAAATAAATATTGATATCGGCTATATGAGCGAGGACTATTGGATCAGAGGATTTAGGCCCGATGGTATTAAATCCTTTGGGAACTTGAATACTGAAGATCTAAATTTTAATGGTCTGCTTGACGACGGGGAAGATGTGGGAATTGATGGGATCCCAAATGGCGCGCCGGGGGATGATCCCAATGATAACTGGAGTCCCCCACGCGAGACAACGCCAGAGTTTTTAGGAATCAATGGCACGGAAGGCAATGGCGAGCAGAAAACCGCCCGTTATCCGGATACGGAAGATTTGGATGGTGACGGGGATGTTAGAACAACCAATAATTATTTTGAATACAGTTTTGATTTGGCAGATGAGGAGAATCCCTATATCCAGGGGAGAACGCAAAGGTCTGACGGCAGTTTGACGGGCTGGCGTTTGTACCGAATTCCAATTCGTAACTACAGTGAAGAGGATGTCATCGGCCATCCTGACCGGGAATTTCAGGAAATAGTCTTTGTTCGGATTTGGGTAAATAATATTCCGCAAGAATCGTTATACCGGGGTATTCAGATTGCCGCCATAGATTTTGTCGGCAGCGATTGGGAAGAACAGGGTGTTTTGTATAAGGACACAACAAAACCCGGTTATCTACTGGATGACAGCCTTTTCTCGATAACCGTATATAATGATGAAGAAAATACTGTAGATACACCGGAGCAGGAAGGTTATCATTCCCCACCCGATGTTAGCGGAGTTGAAGACCGCATTACGAAGGCTGTGTCAAAGGAGCAGTCATTGGTTCTGCAGCTTCACGAATTGGACGGTGATGGCACAGTTGCCGAAGCGAAAAAGCAACTTGGGCAGAAAATGAACCTGGTTCACTACCGCACTTTAAAGATGTTTGTTCATGGAGACCGCAAACTGCCCATGCAGGAGTCACCCCTGGAATTCTATATCCGTTTTGGGTCTACGCTTGACAATTACTACGAATACGGAGAGAAGGTCTACCCGCATTGGGATGGGCGCAACGAAATTGTCCTTGATTATGACGAACTAACCCAAACCCGTCAGGAGATCTATCAGGTAGATACAACAGAACAGGTCTTCTTCCGGACAGATCCCAAAAATCCAGAGAAATATTTTCGGGTAGTGGGCAAACCCGGTTTACACAATATAAATTATTTTATATTTGGCGCCCGTAATGTCGGCCAGCCTACACTCCGGGATATGGAAATCTGGGTGGATGAACTCAGGGTCACCGATATCGAAAGAGAGTCCGGTTCGGCAATGAGATTGTCCACGGACTTGACCATTGCCGATATCGGCAGGGTAACCGCTCAGTGGGAACTAATTGACGATAATTTTAGGAGAATTGAACAACAATTTCCGAGCACAGACGGGCGGGATAAGACGCAGGAAAAACAATCCTACGTTGCCAACGTCAACATTGACAAATTCCTTCCTGAAGCCGCTGGTATGGACATTCGGGTGGATGGCCGGTACAGCAAATCCCGCTATGTACCTAAATATTTTTATAACTCCGATAGAAGAACTCATTATGAATTTTCCAGTTTTTCTGAAAGGCTTGAGGCATTCTTCGGATTAAATCAATTGCCTGCAGAGTTAGATGAAACTTCCGATCACAGTGAAACCCGAGCAGTTGGTGCCACGATTAAGAGAAAAAATCGTCCACGCGATCCGTGGTTTTTAAAATATACTGTCAATCAGATGCAGGTGGATATGGATTTGTCCGATAAGCATTCCCGAAATCCGACAACATTATTTAATGACACCAAAGCCATTAGCGGCAGGTTTAATTATTCATTAAACTTTGGAAGAGATAATTTCATAAAGCCATTTGCATGGCTGGGCACATCAAGACTATTAAAACCAATTACGGGTCAAAAATTGTATTTCACACCTTCCAATTCCAGTTTTGGATTTTCCTTTAGCGATAACGAAACCAACCGGCAAAACCGCCTGGAGCTTGAACCCACCCAAACCATTTCAGTGGGAACCAACCGTCAATTTGGCTTAAACTATAAGCTGACGGATAATATTGATTTGGGCTTGAATCGCGGTTACAAGAGTGACGCTTATACGAAGGGTTATCGTGCCAAAGATGTGATTGAGAAAATCTTTACCAACTTTGACTTTGGTGAGGATTTAAATGTTACTCAACGTTTTACTGTGGATTATCGACCGAAGTTTTTCGATTGGATAACGCAAAGTTTTAGGTATTCAACAGACTTCGGATACAATTTAGCAAATCCCAAAACCACCAGGGATCGCTCTTCGCGGTCAACGGTAAACCGACAGGTTAGCTTTGACTTAAAGCCAACCGTATTGGCAAATAAAGTATATACTCCTCAACAGAAAACAGGAGGTAAAAAGAGTCCTCCAAAACCTAAACCGGGTGGCGATGAAGATGAAGAACAGGGAAAAGAAGATGGCAAATCACAGCAAGAGGAGAAAAAATCAAAAATCCCTCAGATTCCTAACCCCGCCGTTTTGGTATGGAAATTTTTTGACGCATGGAAGTCAATTAATGTAGATCTTAATCTCCAGGACGATTACACCAATTTCAATCTTACCGAGATTCCTAAATGGAAATATCAATTTGGTTTTTCATCTGATCCTGAGGTAGACACAACTTTGGCAGGAAATAAGGTGCCGGTTCTTCCCGGGGTAAGTAAAAGGAAGGGAATCAACAGCGGGTTGCAGTTCGATATTATTAAAAACTTGAGCAGTAATTTCAGGTACCAATACGATGAAACCAAAACGCGGAATAATCAGCGGCAGTCCGAATCCATTAGCAACACCTATTTCTTTTCCGGCGAAGACCCCGAGGAGAACAAAAAGGGTTGGTGGGATTATATACCCGATTGGTCCCTGCGTCTTTCCGGCGTTGAGAAATTTCTTTTTTTTGGTGGATTTGCCCAGACCATGTCTCTTGAACATTCACGAAGCGGCAAATTCTCTGAAAGTGCACGGATTGAGGGAGACAAGAGAATCAGGGACCAGTGGAGTTTTTCCAACAGCTATCAGCCCTTAATCGGAATTAATCTTAACACCATGTTCGGTATGAGCAGCAGCATTCGTTTCACCAAAACGACCAACTACAATTATAATCCTACAGGTGCCGTAACGCGGAGTGAACAATCCGGCTTGAACATCACCGCTTCCTATTCGGTCACAAAAGGATTCAGGATTCCAATACCCTTTATCAAGATGAAATCACTAAAAAATGAAATTCAGTTTTCCTTAGCGTTTGATAAAAGCGGCAGTCAGACTTTCGCCAAAAGTGCTAATGACGATAAGTTCGTCGAGAGAGATGTTAACAAAAATTGGAAGATTCGACCGTCTGCGACCTACCGGTTCAGCCAAAAAGTAAATGGCACCGCATTCTTTGAAAAGGGTCAATCTGAGAATAAACGCACCGGCGTTTATTCCTATTTTGAATTCGGAATTAATGTCAATATTTCAATCCGGTAAGAAAGTGAAAAACAAAATACCTGAGTTTGTCGAAATAGAATTTCCCGTAAGCGGTTTCCCGATGGATGCTCTCTCGGGGACGCTGTATTCCCTGGGATGTATGGGAATTCATGAGGCCAACCCGGAGAGGTGGCGGGTTTATTTCAACAAAGACTTGCTCACCGATAATGCTGCAGAAATAACATCAAGGTTGAAAGAGCTTAATCCGGCATTTGCCGAAAAAGATCTCATCATATCTGAATTGCCTCACCGCGATTGGAACGAAGAGTGGAGAAAATATTTTCATCCCATAGAGCCGGCAAGTCAAGTGTGGATTCGGCCGCCGTGGGAGAAGTTGCCGCCCGGCGCAAAAGGGATCGAAATCATCATCGATCCGCAAATGGCGTTTGGAACCGGTCACCATGAAACCACCGCACTAATGATAAGATTAATGAAAGAAATCTCCTTTCACCGCGCCACCGTCCTCGATGTCGGTACCGGCTCCGGAATTCTGGCGATTCTGTCAAGTAAATTAGGCGCTGAATCTGTCTTGGCAATAGATAACGATTCAGATGCAATAGGGAATACGAAGCGCAATATGAAGCTAAACCGGGTCAATAATATGGATATCAAATGCATTCCACTCGAATCGATGTCGAAATCCCAATTTCAAATAATCCTGGCAAATATTAATTATGAGGTGCTGTCTTCATCAGCATCCAGAATCAAAGAGATGTTGGTGCAAAAAGGCAAATTGACTATTTCCGGCATATTGAAAGAAGAAGCGCCGGGAATTGAATCCTTATATAAACATGAAGGTTTAAGATTGCTTAAGCAGAAAAATTTAAATGAATGGACAGCTATGATATTAGAGAAATCGTCATAGCCATCGTCTTTTGCTCGTTCCCTTTTCCAGCATGGGAACGAGATGATTAAACACAAAGATTGCAAAATAAATTTCTTTTAATTATTTTGACTTAATTTCTCTGATCCTAAAGGATGTTTTAATGCACAAAAAATTATTCCTCATTCTATCAAGCGTTTTGCTTTTAATAGTTCTCACTTCCTGCGAAGAAAGAAAGGGAATTGTGGATCAGCCGCAGGTGTTTAGCATCCAGCCGGTATCGGTGCCCTCCCGGCTGAATATCAGCAGGATAAAAGCATACAGCATTTCATTTAAAGTCACGCATCCAAATGGGGTTGATGCCATTGGAAACGTTTCGGCGATATTTTTTGGCAGCAATCAGTTCGATAGTTTATTAACCATTGATTTGTACGACGATGGCGGGGTTAATAATCCCGGTGATACTGATGTAATCGCAAGAGACGGCATATTTACCAATACCTTTCTGTCGGATTCTATGGTTTTTCCTCTTGGAATTATCTATATTAAGGCCTCGGTCCTCGATAATGCGCAGCGCGAGCTTCAAACGGATTTCATCCCCTGCATTTCTCTTTTCAACAAGGCGCCAGTTCTGGTTTCGCTTTCTGCGCCGGATACGCTGCCTTCCGGCAGCCCGCCCGTTTTGTTTTCGGTTATGGTTCAGGATAGCAACGGTATTGAGGATGTCCCATCAGTGACACTCCGCTTGAAACAGCAGAATCTTACCGTTTTTTCAACCGAACTAAATTCATTAAGTATTACTGCTGTCGATTCCGGATTGTACGGAGCTTATTTTGATTCAACTTTTGCAGCGGAAAGAATTGGCGATTATCGGTTGGAATTTCAGGCGGTGGATTTGAGTGAGGATAGTTCCAATGCATTGACTCAAGCCATTTATTTAGAGAATACCGCTCCGGAAGTATTTGGCATATCAATGAGAAATACAATCCAACGTCCTACAAGCGGCGTTGACACATTGCATGTTAAAATATCTGCAAACGACTCCCAGGGATTGTCAGATATTCTTTCTGTGGGGTTTATTGCCATTCTGGTCGGAGGAGATACCAGTAGTTTCCTGCCAATGCTCGACGACGGCGACACACCATCAAATGGGGATGATTTAGCAAATGATGGCAGATACTCAACGATTATCCAGATTCAGCCTCAAAATCAAACCGGAACCTATATTTTTGAGTTTTCTTCTGATGATAAGGTCGGTAATACTTCGGTTGTTTCAACAGATACGCTTGAGGTCTTACCTTAATGAAACAGATCACAGTTCTGAGTAGAAATTGATGAAAACAACTTTTCTCTTAATCTTTCTTTCAATGCTTACATTCCAAGCCGACGGTTTGAGATCGCAGGTTGTCAGTTCATACTTATTTGCGGAGAATCCCGACCGTGGCGGTTTGGTCGGTAACGGTATCACCGATCTGCTGTGGTCGGATATCAACCAGACGCTTTATGTGGGGACTGGTTTTGGCTTGAGCGCTACCACAAATGACGGGGAAGAATGGCAGAATTTTGCACCCGCCAATTATGGAGGGAAGGGAGGAGTTTCGGCGCTGGCATTCACCCAGGATAGTACGCTTTGGATAGCCACCGGGTATGATACGATAATTGATAGCGAAACCCGTTTGTCCATAGGCGGCGGATTGCGTTATTTCCGTCCGGACAGCGGCTGGAAATTTATTGCCCAGCCGGTTGACGCCCGGGACGACACCGCCAACGGTAAACGTCCTACAACAACCCGGGTCCAAAATATTACCTACGATATCGCCATTCTGGATACCCAAATTTGGATTGCTAGTTTCGGCGGGGGCGTTCGCCGCTCCTTGGACAGGGGAAAGACGTGGGAGGTGATTACCACGGACGGACTTCCGTTCGGCGCGCTTGCCTATTTGAATCACCGCGGATTTTCACTATTGGCTGAAAATGGTAATATTTGGGTCGGGACCGCTGGCGGAATCAGTAAATCAACCAATGGTGGGAACACCTGGCAGCGCTTTACCCATACCAATCAAAACCAGCCAATCTCCGGAAATTTTGTGATTGCCCTGGCGCATAATCCCTGGGATAATTCTGTGTGGGCGGCAACCATCCGGGCTGAGGACAATACCGAGTATAATGCGGTCAGCCAAACACTCAACGGGGGAATAAGCTGGGATATTCATCTGGATAATGAATTATCGGATGGAACCTTCGTCCGCTATTTTGCTTTCGAAGATTCTGCGGTTTATGTTGCGACAGAAAAAGGTGTTTATAAAACGATTAATAACGGACAAAGCTGGTTTAAGATGCCGCAGATTCGGGATTTCGAATCAGGCGAGGCATTGTTAACCAACACGTTTTATTCGGTGGCTACTTCGCCGGCTCCGGCGCCCTTTCACCGGGTGTGGCTGGGCTCCAGCGATGGTTTAGCCTCCAGCGCCGATAACGGTTATACCTGGACCATTTTCCGCAGCTTTGTCAGCACCCGGGAACGAACTGAACCGAGAGTTTACCCATCTCCGAATCCATATTCGCCCACTCGTTACGATCCGCTAAAATTCCGGTTTGATATTTCCGCTCAGGTCTCTGCGCGCATTGACATTTACAATTTTGCAATGGAGAGGGTGACTACCCTGGGTCCATATAACCTGGCGCCGACCGGCGGCACATTGGATCGTTTCATCCCATGGGATGGGTTGGATAATAACCACCGGATGGTGGACAACGGCGTATATTTTTTCCGCGCCCAAATTGGCAGGGAGGTAACATGGGGAAAGATTGTGGTTATAAATTGACCGTCGTGGCAGGGACTGGTTTGGTGCTTTGGTTCAGAATTAGTTAAAGAACCTCGAAAGTCCCCTCCTTGGAGGGGATTTAGGGGGGTAAGTAACATCAAAAGCTTGGTAATGGAAATGCGAAGAAAGGTTATTCCTTATAATCCGAAACTCAAGGCGAAAGCAAGAGAGTTGCGCAAAAATATGACATTATCCGAGATTATATTATGGAATGAACTCAAAAGGAAACAAATAAAAGGCTATGATTTTGATCGCCAGCGGCCAATTGACAACTTTATTGTCGATTTTTATTGCAAGGATTTGATGCTGGCGATTGAAATTGATGGAGAGAACCATATTGGCAAAGAAGAATATGATAACTCGCGGGATGATAGGTTAAAGCATTTGGGTGTCCAGATTTTACGCTTTGATGATTTGGAGGTAAGGCAGAATTTGGATATAGTGGTTAAGACGATTGAGCTATGGATGGAGAAAAATACACCCACCCCTCGTCCCTCCAAGGAGGGGACTGGTACTCTGACGTTTCGAAAGCTCTTCTTTATATCAATTTTAGTAATGATAACTAGTATTGCTCTCCACGCCGAAGGCAATGGCGGCTTTGCCGGCGCTTTTCTGCGAGTAGGCTTGGGGGCACGGGCGCTGGCGATGGGCAATGCGCAGGTCGCTAATCCTGAAAACGGCTATGGCGGTTATTACAATGCTGCCGGATTGCCTTATATTCCCCAAAGGATATTTTCCATTTCCTACAGCGCCATGTCACTCGATCGCAGGTTTAATTATATCGGTTTGGCTACCCCCTTGAAGCCTTTTGCGGGAGTTTCGGCGGGGTGGATTTATAGCGGCGTAAGGGACATCCGCGCGTACGATTCCCGTGGCGTGGATGTGGGTGGTATCGATCATGGATTGCATGCGATCTATCTCTCATTCGGTTTTAAAATCCTCGCCATGTTGCAGCAGAGCGGGCAGTTCAAAGGCCTGCCATCGGATTTGATCAGCGTTGGCCTCTCTATGAAATACCTGCGAGAGGGTTTGGATGACAACGATGAATTCACATATTCGGGCAAAGGATTCGGCGCCGACCTGGGTATTCTCATAAAGCCGCATAAGAAATTCGCCTTGGGCTACCAGTTAAAAGATGTCAATTCCAAATTGGAATCAAACACAAACGATATTTTTGAGAGGGGATCAACTCTCGAGAATAAATTTCCCGTTACCCAGAAATTGGGAATATTCTATCATACGCCGTTGGATTGGGCAAGTATCGCTTATGATTTCGAATGGAGCGACGCCGGAGAAGAGAAGCATCATTTCGGCGCGGAACTGGTCTCCAAAATTGCCTCCGGTCGATTGGGCTATGACAATGATCGTCTTACATTTGGCGGCGGACTGGGATTCAGAATGATCAGGAGATTATATATGGTGCTGGATTACGCTTTTCTGGATGATGTTGAAAATGAGGGTGTCAGCCATGTGTTTTCCTGGCAGTTTTTGTTTTAAACGATGGATTGGGACATATGAATCCACCCCCAAACCCCTCCAAGGAGGGGAGAAGTTAGGGATTGAAACATTGAAATTTACCCTCCTTTGGAGGGGACTAAGGGGTGGGTCAAGACCATATGGGAAAAAAGGTTATAACGAAATGAAAACGACACAGGCACAAATGAGAGGAAAGGATATCCTTATTAGAACTTTTTACCCTCGCGGGAGTCTCCCCGACGCATCGGGGGACTCCGGCGAATTAAAGCTCCGGCTTGGCAACAATTTGATGCTTTTGACTAGAAAGGATTAATTGAATGAAAAGCCTAAGCATGTTTCGAGTACCAATAGCGCTTTTAATATTTTTGTCTTCAATTTCTTTTGCAGCAACGGAGAACGAGGGCAAGACCGGGATGGCATTCCTGAAAGTGGGCGTTGGCGCGCGTGCCGCGGGAATGGGTGAAGCGTACAGTGCAGTTGCCTCGGACGCATTGGCTGCATATTGGAATCCGGCCGGATTGGCTGCATCCAATGGCTCCAATATCGTGCTGGTTCACAACCGCTGGCTGCTGGACATTCGTAGTGAGTTTGGGGCGGTGCAGATAAAAAAGCATTTTGCCCTTCATGTTTATAGCTATCACATTGGCGACATTCCGGTGCGGATAATTCCCAGCGAGGAACCGCTTGAAGAAACCAGCGCCCAGTATCTGTCCATTGGCGCATCCTATGCCCGTTCACTTAGCCGCCAACTCGACGCCGGAATTACCGTCAAATATCTGTTTGAGAAAATATTTGTACATTCCGCTTCCGGTTATGCATTCGACCTGGGGCTTCGATACAAATTGCTGGAACCAAATATCATTGTTGCTGGCACACTGCAGAATCTGGGTAAGATGGGTAAATTGGAAAATGAATCGACCCGGCTGCCGGTAATTTCCCGAATCGGGGCAATGTATCATGTTCCAAAAGAGATTGGCCCCATGCATATCATGCTTGCCTTTGATGTGGTAAAACCGGTAGAGGAGAATCTGCGCTTTCAGTTAGGAAGTGAGATTCTATTTTGGAATCAGATTGCTTTGCGCACCGGATATGTTAACGGATACGAAAATCGCAATGTCAGTTTTGGTGTGGGTATCCAAAAATCTGCTTTTCAATTCGACTATAGTTTAACGCCGCTTCAAGAGGATTTTGATACCGGACATCGGTTTTCATTAAAAATATCTCTTTGATTAGATTGAACAGCTGGCCACATCCTGTTACTTCCGGATGCGGAAATAAAGGATTATCGACTGAATTCAGGCCATTCATGGCCTTCAACATGTAGAGGTGCTTTCCAAGGCTGGAGGTTTTGGAACGAATGCGAGTAACATAATGCCCTGAAGGGCATAGCGAGATTATGTCTTGTTATCCTTTCCACAGCCTGAAGGCTGCGGCTAAACTCTATGATCGGGACAAACTAACCAGTGAACGTCGCTTCGACCAAATCAAATGACCAACGGTTTTCATTTTGGCAATATACCCTCAGCAGAGTCATCCGAAGTCCGATGGGTGTCATTGGCTTAGTGATAGTACTACTAACTGTTTTTACGGCTATCTTCGCTCCGGCGTTGGCGCCGTATGATCCTTTCGAGCAAAACCTTTCCGAGGCTCTCAATGGCCCTACCTCTGCGCACCCGCTGGGTTTTGACGATCTGGGCAGGGACATTCTAAGCCGGATTATTTACGGTTCCCGGATTTCCCTGAAGGTGGGCATCATGACTATTACGGTTAGTGCTTTTATCGGCATTTTAGTTGGAGGTTTTGCGGGTTATTTGGGTGGTTGGATTGATGAGATTCTGATGCGCATCACTGACATCATGCTGGCATTTCCCGGCATTCTACTGGCAATAGGAATTATGGCGATTTTGGGTCCAAGCTTTAACAATGTGCTCATAGCGTTGTGCATTGTGGGATGGAAATCCTACGCCCGTTTGGTGCGGGGAGAAATTTTGAAAGAAAAGGAAAAAGAATATATTTCGGCGGCACGGGCATTGGGGTATTCGAAAATCCGAATCATCTTTTTTCATCTCATCCCCAATACCATGAACTCAGTTTTGGTAATGGCAACTCTGGGTATCGCCACCATGATTATCGCCGAAGCCGGTTTATCTTTTCTTGGATTGGGCACGCAGCCACCTGAACCCAGTTGGGGCGGCATGCTTTCCGAGGGCAGGGAGTATATTTTGCAGGCGCCTCACTTAACCACATTTCCAGGACTCGCTATTATGATTCTGGTTCTGGGATTTACGTTTTTTGGTGATGCGCTGCGGGACGCACTGGATCCCCACATTAAGTTCTATCGTGATATTTAATTGAGGATTCTTGATGGAGTATCAACCGATAAAATCTGGATTCCTGGTCCGGCTGTTTCGAGATGAAAAGTTGACCGAAACGCTCCTGGCTTTCATAAAGAAGAGGAAAATCCAGGGCGGAAGCATTAGCGGAATCGGCGCAATCGAGAAAGTTACGATCGGCTACTTTGACCGGAATGAGAAGCAATACCAGCGGCGCGAATTCAATGATATTTACGAAGTTGTTTCATATATAGGAAATATCAGTTATGTTAGGGATGAACCGCTTATTCATGCACATATCATTTTGGGTGACCGGGAATTCTGTTCCTATGCCGGTCATTTTTTTGAGGGAACCGTCGCCGTTACCATGGAAGTTTTTATCACGGTAGCGGACGATATGATTTTCAGGGAGAAGGATGACGATCTGCAGTTAAATCTTCTTCGACTAAAATCTCAAATAAAGTCAGGATAAAATACGCCTTGAAAAAGATAAAAATAAACAGCTGGGTTTATTGGATAAAACTTGTCGTCGGTGTTTTATTACTAATCATCATATATAAAAAGATCAATCAGAGTGAATCGGTATTTGCTGTCCTCAAGGACGTAAACCCGTCTTACGTTCTTTTTGCGCTGCTGCTGCTAATTCCCCACGTTTACATCGCATTTTTGAAGTGGCGCTATTTGCTGCGCACACGCTTTGTAGATATTTCAACCCGGGAAACATTTGGATCGTTGCTTTTTGGGATCACTCTCGGAATGGTGACTCCGGGGAACCTGGGCGAATTGGGCCGTGGACTCTTTTTCCAAAATAGGAATAAAATGATCATTACCGGACTCACCGTTGTGGATAAACTTTCCAACATGCTTGTAATCGCAACCCTCGGATTCCTATCTATTTGCCTCATCATACTAAATCAACCGGGCTGGCAGGAGCGCTGGATATTTGCAATAGTGTCTGCCGGAGCAGCTATTCTGGCTGGGCTATGGGTATCCCTTTTCAAACGTAAATGGATAAAGCGGATATTAACGAAGATATCTATGCGGTATCCAAGAAATTCCCGACTTCAGGCTTTTATGGATGCATTTATGCATATCAGACAAAGAGATGTGTTCACAATTCTTGGGTTGACTTTACTTTGGTTTGCAATCATCACGTTTCAGTATCACATCCTGATCTCGGGATTTACTCATGTCGATTTAATGCAATCGTTCCAGGGCGTCACCGCAGCCATATTTACAAAAATGCTTCTGCCCATATCCTTTGGAGGATTAGGAATCAGGGAAGGAGTGACGGTATTTTATTTCTCATTTTTTAATATTTCCAGAGCGGCAGTTTTTAATGCTTCACTAATTATTTTCTTTATCAATTTTATGGTGCCAACAATGGCAGGTTTTTATTATGTGCTTCAATTAAACGGCAGGAAGCGAAAAGCCAAAGCCATCCACCTAATGTCTGAGCCAAGTGCTGATAGTTTTGAGCAGGCGGAATTGAGCAGCAAAATCCAAAAATGATTGAAATCATTTTTTCCTTATCAGCCATATTTTATTTTCTCCTAATAGGCCTTTTCTTTATCGGAATTCTTACCAGCAAAAAGCAAAAACCTGGAGCAAATGACTGGAAACCCATTGTCAGCGTATTGGTTCCGGCGCGGGACGAAGCGGCTACCATCTCAAAGACGATGGAGAGCTTACGTCATCAAAGCTATCCCCACGACAAGCTGGAAGTATTTGTTATCGATGACCATTCCAATGATAATACGGCTGAGGTTGCTTCCACTTTCATTGGAAAGCACCATCTTGATAATTTTAAATTAATCATTCACCGAACAGATGGCAAAATGCCGACCTACAAGAAGGCGGCTATTGCCTTTGCATTACAACATGCCAATGGCGAAATTATCATGACAACTGATGCAGATTGTATTCTCAGTCCCCGATGGGTTGAATCAATGGTCAAACGGTATGATAATGAAACCGGCATGGTAGCCGGATTAGTCACCTTTGATCCGGAATCGGAAAAGATCCAACGAGGATTGAGTTCAATCTTCAGCAAACTGCAGACGCTGGAATTTGCCGGAATAGTGTTTGCCGGAGTTGGAGCCGTGGGAATTGGGAAACCATTGATTTGTAATGGGAGCAACTTAAGTTACCGCAGGCAGGCTTTCGAAGACGTCAACGGTTTCAGCGGACACGATCATCTCCCCTCCGGCGATGACGACCTGTTGATGCAGTCCATTCATAAAAAAACAAACTGGAAAATTAAATACAGCCTGGAAAATTCCTCAATTAATTATTCTCACCCGCTCAGAAGCGTCCCCGGTTTTCTCAACCAGCGCTCCCGGTGGGCGTCCAAAGGCGTCCACTACCCGGGTATCTGGATTTCAACAATGCTCTTCCTCATCTATCTTTTCTATGCGGGACTGCTTTTGTTAACTCCGCTGACGATTATTGGGTTGTTTCCCGCATCTCTATTAGTAGCCGGATTTTTATTGAAGCTCATCCCGGAATTTCTGGTGATCGTTCAGGGGCTAATCATTTTAGACCGGAAAGATTTATTTCCCCTTTTTTTTCCGGCTGAAATTTTTCAAATCCCCTATGTTGTGATTGTAGGCTTCCGTGGATTTTTTAATTTGTTTAAGTGGAAGAACGGATGACCGCACACCGGTTTCTAGCAGATATTTTTTATAAGCCGTACCGGGACATTCTCTGGGGATTTCCAGGGGATGACTCGCTGAGAGGAGATCGCGAGTCGACACCTCGAAAAGGGAACAACATTTATCTCACCTTTGATGACGGCCCCTGTCCGCCGGTTACAAAACGTGTCTTAGCATTACTGAGGGAACTCAAAACGCCGGCTACATTTTTTCTCTCCGGGGAAAAAATTTTTGCCCACCGTCGCGAGATAAAAAAGCTTAATTATAAGAGTCACAGCATCGGTAGTCATTTTTTTAATCATATCCCTGTTTTTGCGATAAGCTCGAAAAAGATTCTCCGGGAGTTGGATTTGACTGACAGACTGATCGAGCAAAATTTTGGAAGGAGCTCTCAATTATTTCGACCGCCCTACGGTTTATTCGGGCCGGCGCTCTTAAAGATGCTTCGAAAACAGAAAAAGAAAATGGTTCTCTGGTCGCTGATGGCAAATGATTTCAAATGGAGCGCGGAGAAGGTAATCCGCCATTTAAAGAAATCGGTTCAAAGTGGAGACGTGGTAGTGTTTCATGATTCTCCAAAAACTGAAAGAGTCGTGTTGGAGGTTTTGCCGGAATTTATTCAGGATTGCAGGGAAAAAGGATTTGATTTTGAAAGCATTGGATGACGGGTTAATTTTTTGCTAGGGAAAGATTAAAGTCAACTCTCAGATTGTTTTTTTCGCATTTCAAACATAAATGACCATTGTTGGTTTCCATGCATTTAGCCACTAAACTTTTGTCTAATCCCTGGGGCGCCGTTCTGGTCACTTCAATAGCGCCCCCCTCGAACGAAACCGGCAGATCGGTTCCTTTTTTCCCCGGTGATTTAAAGTCCCCGCTAAAGTCAATCTTGAAGCCAACCGTACTTCCGTTTACATAGCTCTTTAGGCTAAAGACATACTCCTTTTGTTCATCAATGAACTGGCGCAAGAATTGATAACTTTCAGAAAGGACGCCGCTAATGCTGAAATAGTCCATATTGAATTCGGGGATATTATTCGATAAATCCTCAATTTTCTCAACATTGTGTTTGAAAAAGAGATCGCAATTCAGGAATTTCAATTCCTCGCGAAGCAGGCGATTAAGATTCACTTTTGTAATTTCCGAATTGGTTTCATTCTGGATCTTGAAGCTTAAATTGTCCATGATAGATTGAAGCCTATAGCCCACGCTTACGATTTCTTTGAACTCTTCGATCTTGGGATGCTTCAATTGCAATAATTCAATTCTTCCCAAAATCGTACTTAACGGTCCATTTAGATTGTGGATAAATCCCGGCAAATATTTTGATTGGTAAACGTACTTTTTGTCTTCTATCGGAAAGTTATTTTTGACCTGTGAAACCTGGTTCTTAACGAAAATCAGGATGTCTTTACTTTTACCATCCTCATTGGTTCTGAAAAAAACAAGATAAGGAGAAGAGATTTTGCCGGCGGGATTTTTCCAGCTAAAATATTCAATCGCATAATCTTTGTCCTCGATAAATTTTAGAAAGAGGTCTAAGGTTATGTGATTGGGTTTTAGAAAATGTTCAACAAAATTAAATTGCAGCCGGTTTTCGAAAGACCATCCCCAAAATTGTTTACCTCGAGGACGAAAACTAACCAGATCACCCCGGAATGAAATCTGGAGAAGAAAAAGATCAGAGAAACTTAAGAACTCGTCAAATTGCGATGTGGAAACGTCGTTCATGGCGCTGTATGACTTTGATTAATATGAACAAAGTTAAGAAATAGATTTATGAATTCAAATTATGATTAGAGGTTCCTTACTTTTCTCGCTTTCATATATATTTCACAAAGACAAAAATTATGATTATCCGATTAGCTCAGGATAACAATTGAAAGTGACTTTTTAGACAGCCATGAACACTGCTCATCTGAAAATATGAAATTTGTCTGTTTTTGCTGCTCTAAGCAGATAATCATAATAGGAATTACTCCTCTTGATCAATGTCGTAATTGGTCAAACATTTTTTTTAATAATTATAAGATGGAAATGAAACAAAAAAGGCAAGTACGAGTGCACTTGCCCTTGAAAAATATTTTTCGCTTTCACCCCTAAGACCGCCTGACGCAGATGGGAATGGTACTGCAGGGTTCTCCCCAAAAAATCCCTTTAGCATAAGGAGCCAAATTTGTGGCGATAATCAGGTACGCCCAGGTCGGAATGGGGACATGATCGCATCCTTTCAAAATCACCTTTTGATCCTGATATTCGCTCCAATTGACCGTTTCGATTTTTTCGCGGAAAGATTTTTCCCGTAAAATACCCCCATCCAGAAAGTCCGTGATGTCAATGGTCATTGGTCTTTTGGCAGTGATGGTACCTTCCATTTTCATGCCTATGCCGAAAAAGATTGACCGCAGCCGCAGCTTCGGGCGGCGTTGGGATTTTTAAATTCGAACCCGGCGCCATTTAATCCGTCCGAAAAGTGCAATTCGGAACCTTTCAAATACATCCCGCTGAAAACATCGATCAGGATTTTGACCCCATCAACTTCTAAAACTTCGTCATTGGGGAGGGTTTCCTTGCTGAATTCCATCACGTAGCTGAGGCCGGAGCATCCGCCGCTTCTCACGCCGATTCGAAGCGCATGGTCCTTCTTATTTTCAGCTTCCATGATATTCTTAATTTGCGTCAACGCCTTGTCGGTGACTTGAATCATAGGTAACTCCTTTTTTGTTTCTTTAGTTTATTCCGATAAACTATTAGAGCGTCGAGAAAGTTCAACGATTCCGAAAGTTTTTTTGATTTCTTTGAATCGAATTGGTTTATTATCGCCGTTCAAATTATAAAAATGATGAAGGGTTGTCAAGATAAAATGAGGGGACTAGATTTGATGACCAGACTCCGCCGGCTGCCGTCTGTTACTATTATTTGCATACTTATTTTCGAGGCAACAATAAGCGGACAATCAATAAAGATTCCATTGCATTCCCCCGATTTAGCTGAGAATGTGGATTATCACTCCTTCGGCTCCATGATGATCCTGAAGCACTCCATTGGCAAATTTCACAAATTACCCAAAAATCCGGTATTGACATTTTCCCGAAATAGTTGGGACAGCCGGGATGTTTCCGATCCGTTTGTGCTGGTAACCGCGGACACCGTCTATCTTTTTTATGATGGGAGCAGAGGAGGGAAATACAGCCTCGGATATGCTGTTCGCGATCCTGATGGATGGAGTTGGATGAAGAAGAGCAAACTTACCGGAAGTAATAATGGACAATGGGATTCGTATCACCAAATCGATCCGTATCTAATCCCTGTTAAGGGTGAATGGAGGCTCTATTACAGCGGGAATAGTTCCGATTCGGAATTTGGGTACCAGGTAGGCGTGGCAGTAAAAAGGGAAAATAGAGACTGGTTTTATCCACCGGAAAATCCCGTTTTGGCTGTGGATTCAACCTCATGGGATTTTGCCGGCAATATCTATTCAAGCATTGTTTATCTTCCGGAGCAAAATATTTTTAGAATGTGGTACACTGGGTTTCAGGGGTCGCTTTCCGGTATCGGACTGGCAGAATCAGGAGACGGATTCCGGTGGGAGAAAATTGGCAGCGGACCGGTATTGAACATTTTCCCCGGCGTGATCTCGCCTGCAGTCATTTATAATGGAGAGAAATATGCGATGTACTTTGTTCAGCTATCGCTCGGCAACAAATATCGCACAAAGATTTGCCTGATGGAATCCAAAGATGGCATTCATTGGGAGAATCGCGAGGACATTTTGCTGCCCACCGAGAAGTGGGAGGGGAATAAATTGATGAAGCCGAACCTTTCTTATTTCGAGGGACGGGTTCATCTTTACTACTGCGCGCAGAAGGGTTCAAGCTGGCAAATCGGGGCGGCTGCGGCCGAAGCAACATTCGTGGAAAAAGGCGTATGGCGCTCAAAAATAATGAAGGAAAAAATCCGCGAACTGAAAATTAAGTATGAACAGCCGGAGGGAACCTCCCTGAAGGTTTTCATTATCGATCAAAAATCGGGGCTGCGAGCACCGCTTTCCCTCGATCGGGCAATGCCAATAAGAAAAAATGTTTACTCAAAATCAATCAACGGGTTTAATATCCAGGGTGATTGGCAGGTGGAATTGCAGTTGGAGACGACGGTTGAAAATCGGTCGCCGGTTATTTATGAGATTAATTTCAATTGATGAGACATCTCCCTAAATCCCCTGGACGAAGTAGTTGACCATTTGCCACCGCTGGAGTCTCCTCACAGAGGGACTCCAGCAAAATAGAACGTGGGAGTCCCCCGAAGCGTCGGGGAGACTGCCACGGAGGCAAAAGTTTTCGCTTCGGTCTGGAGACCTTAGCCTATCCCTGGTGACATCTATTTTTCAATCCACCAAAATCAACTCTTCCTGCTCATCGCCGTGCACCCGCACCTTGCCATCGGGATGAATGCAGATATTGATTTCCGAACGTGCGGCCATGTCTCCCTCGAGGTAGATTCCCGGCTCAATGGAGAAGCACACGCCGGGAATGAGCCGCCGCTCATCTTTTGTTTCCAGGTTGTCGATGTTCACGCCATTCCCGTGCACATTGGTGCCGATGGAATGCCCGGTGCGGTGAATGAAATAATCGCCGTACCCGGCATCAACAACCACCTGCCGGCAGACATTATCCACTTCCCAGCCGTAACAGGGCTCGCCTTTGGAAAATCTATCCTCGACAAATTTCTTTGCCGCTTTTCGCGCATCCCGCACGGTATTAAAAATCTCTACATACTTTGCAGGCGGATTAGTACCGGCAAATCCGGACCAGGTCACGTCGTAATAAATGCAGCCCGGTTCTTTTTTCTTTGCCCAGAGATCGATCAGAATCGTGTTCCCTTTCTCGAAGGTATGTGAATTCTCCCGGGTAGGCTCAAAATGCGGATCGGCGGGATGCTCGTTGATGCCCACGATCG
>Ga0209536_100003160_pt1 | contig 26606 bp, 20 predicted proteins | sample DeeMarSeWOR28_12_FD_187461 | JGI IMG/M metagenome (GOLD analysis project Ga0209536, IMG submission 187461) | Marine sediment microbial communities from White Oak River estuary, North Carolina - WOR-2-8_12 (SPAdes) (version 2) | ecosystem: Environmental > Aquatic > Marine > Intertidal zone >...
CAGGCTTGAACGCGCCTTGATCAACTTCATGCTTGATCTCCATACCATCAAGCACGGCTACCTGGAGGTACTGCCACCCTTTATGGTTAACAGCTCTGCCATGACCGGAACAGGTCAGTTACCAAAATTCAAAGAAGATCTGTTCAAACTGGAAGATTGGGACTATTACCTTGTACCAACGGCAGAGGTCCCGGTCACCAATATTTACATGAACGAGATCCTGGAAGAGGATGATCTCCCCCTCTACCACACGGCCTATACCCCCTGTTTCCGTTCTGAGGCTGGCTCTTACGGTAAAGATACCCGAGGACTCATCCGACAACATCAGTTCAACAAGGTCGAACTGGTTAAATTCACTACCCCAGAGCAATCCTACGATGAGTTGGAGAGTCTGCTGCTGGATGCCGAGGAGGTTCTCCAACAGTTGCAACTTCCCTATCAGGTGGTGACTCTGTGTAGCGGGGATTTGGGCTTTTCAGCGGCAAAAACCTATGACATTGAGGTCTGGCTTCCAGCTCAGCAGGCTTTTCGGGAAATCTCCTCTTGTAGTAATTTTGAAGATTTTCAGGCAAGACGAGCCAATATCCGATATCGTCCCAGCGGCAAGAAAAAAATCGGCTTTTTGTATACACTCAATGGATCCGGACTCGCTGTTGGCCGAACCCTTGTCGCCATCCTGGAGAACTGGCAGCAAGAAGATGGCAGCGTGGTGATTCCTCCCGTTCTTAGACCTTATATGGGTGGAATCGAGGTCATTGCCCCAAGAGCTTGACCTGTCCCGACTATTTACCCAAAAGCAAAAGGAGGAATCTGCATGACCAGACGTGAGCTTATCGCCGCGGTGGCTGCTGCTGAAGGCATCACCATAAAAGAGGCGGAGTTGGTGGTTAAGACCGTGTTCGGTAGTATCGAGCAGGCACTAACAAGAGAGAATCGCGTTGAAATCCGAGGTTTCGGTAGTTTCAAAGTGAAGTCATATCGGAGTTATCAGGGACGCAATCCCAAGACCGGCGAGATCATCCAGGTCAAGGACAAGAAACTTCCTTTTTTCAAGGTGGGGAAAGAACTCAAAGAGCGGGCCGATAGAGGGTAATTACTGCTGCCTACTTAGTACTTGCGGCAGTAGCCTGTTAACCGTTAGACTTCGCCATTCAGACTGAAGCTCCCTGCAGTCCGCCGTTAACTTCGGTGTCGGTCATGAGCGAATGCAGCTCACGGCCGAATTTTTTAAACATCAGGTTGAAGCTCCCTGCAGTCCGCCTGAGGCGGACAGGGAATCTTCGAAATGTAAGGTATTTATAACATTTTATTGTAGTTCGCTCGCTAACCCCATCCGCCTGAGGCGGACTACGGGGAACGCGCTCGCCCTGTTGAATTTCCCAAAGGGAATTCTATTCAACAGGGCGAGCTGGAGCATTTTCAATAGTGAATTGACCATGGGATTTAGCGAAGCATCTAAACGGAAGCGTCGAATCTGGCTGTTACTCTTGGTTGCAACTGGCCTGGGTTTCGCTGCAGCCCTGTCTCTAGGAAAGCTATTTTTTCCGGCATCAGAGTCCGTCACCCCTCGCACCACAGTTAGTGATCCCATCACGGCTGGCACGACCAGCAGCAGGAAAGTCCATCTTTACTTTGCCGACCGGAAAGGTCGCTATCTCCAGGCAGAGGAAAGAAAAATAGAAGCCAAGGACACCGATTCTGCGATTAAGGCTATCATCGGTGCTCTTTTGGAGGGACCTGACGACTCCAAACTGGTTTCCGCTGTACCGGCCGGCTCCCAACTGTTGCACACATTTGTAACAAATGACGGAACTGCTTATGTGGATTTCAATCCAGAGCTGTCCAGTCTGCATCCTGGTGGGGTCACCGCGGAACGACTCACACTTTATGCCATAGTCAATTCGCTGGTGTTAAACCTTGAAGCAGTGGAACGGGTGCAATTGCTTTTGGAGGGCAAACCCGCTCCCACTCTAAGTGGTCACCTGGATATTTTCCATCCAAAGACGGCCAATCTTTTGATCGTCCGCTGACGAATCGGGGCTATGCCCCGATGGAATAGTGGAGTGGTGGAGCATTGCAAAATATCAAATTCCAAGCACCAAATTACAAACAAATCTCAAATTTCAATATTGAATCTCACTGCAGTCCGCCTGAGGCGGACAGGGAAGCTTCGAAATGCAAGGAAGGGATTCCATTTCATTGTAGTTCGCTCGCTAACCCCGCAGTCCGCCTTCGGCGGGCGGGGAATGCGCTCGCTGTAGAATTTTCAATGACCAAAACAAAAAACAGGTTTGGAATTTCGAATTTTGTTCATTGTGATTTGTTTGATATTTGTGATTTGTGATTTGGAATTTCTATTCCTCCAATATTCCAGCAGAGTAGAAAAAATATGTAGCGAACACATGCAGTCCTTTATTGACCATATTTCCTAGAGTTTTCAAAAAGTTGAATCGTTATGTCCAAAGGCAAGCGGCTGAAAAGAACGCGCAATATTGGCATCATCGCGCACATCGATGCCGGCAAGACCACGGTCACCGAGCGCATGCTCTACTACACCGGCAAATCGTATAAAATGGGTGAAGTCCATAATGGTGAGGCGGTTATGGACTGGATGGAGCAGGAGCAAGAGCGAGGTATCACCATTACCTCCGCAGTAACCACCTGTCTCTGGCAGAATAATGAACTTCATCTAATCGATACACCAGGTCACGTGGATTTTACCATTGAGGTGGAGCGTTCACTCCGGGTCCTGGATGGTGCCATCGGGGTCTTCTGTGCTGTTGGGGGTGTAGAGCCACAGTCTGAGACGGTCTGGCACCAGGCAGACAAGTATCGGATTCCCAAGATCGCCTTCATAAACAAAATGGATCGCCTCGGTGCCGATTTCTTTGGTGCCGTGGAACAGATGCGAGAGAAATTGGGGGCCAGGCCACTGGTGCTACAGATACCCATGGGTGCCGAAGCAGAGTTCTCGGGTGTCATAGACTTGCTCCGGATGCAGGCGGTACACTGGGACGATTCCACTCTAGGCTTTGTCTATGAATACTCTCCTATTCCCCCTGAACTCGTCGAGGATGCCAAAACAAACCGGGTGGAACTCCTTGAATCCCTGGCCGAGTTCGATGATATCATTATGGAGAAATATCTGGCGGATGAAATCCTTGGTCCTGAGGATCTCCTGCCTGTAATCCGCCGGGCCACTCTCGATTTGAAAGTAGTTCCCGTGTTGTGCGGTAGCGCCCTGAAAAACAAAGGCATCCAGCTTCTTCTGGATGCCATTGTTGATTTCCTTCCTGGCCCCCTGGATGTTGCCGCTGTGGTGGGGCATCACCCCGAAAGTGGAGAAGAGGAAATCCGGGCCAGCAGTGACAAAGAGCCTTTTGCCGGACTTGCCTTCAAAATACAGATGGATCAGGGGCGCAAGCTTACCTATGTCAGGATATACTCGGGAACTGTGTCAGCTGGAGCCACAGTCTATAATGCCAACCGCAAGCACAAAGAAAAGGTTGCCCGAATATTCCAGATGCATGCAAACAAGCGCGAGAGACTCTCGAAAGCTGGCGCCGGCGAAATTGTGGCCATGGTGGGTCTCAAATCCACAATTACCGGAGATACTATCTGTAATCCAACCCGCCCCATCCTACTGGAGCATATAGAGTTTTATGAACCGGTAATCTCCATAGCCATGGAGCCCCGTACTCGTGCAGATGAGGACAAGACCCTTCACTCCCTGAAGAAGTTGGCGGAAGAGGATCCCACTTTTCATTTCCGCCAAGATCCAGACACCGGCCAGACCATTATTTCTGGAATGGGAGAACTCCACCTGGATATTCTCGTCAATCGGCTGCTCCGGGAATATTCAATGCAGGTAAACGTGGGAAAACCGCAAGTGGTGTATCGCGAGACCATTACCGCTGCGGTTGAGGCCGAGGGCACCTTCGACCGGGAGATCGCTGGGGAGCCCCACTTTGCTCGGGTAAAACTCCATTTACAGCCAAGACCCAGAGGCAAGGGAAATTTTTTCCGACAACTGGTTAAGGATGGATCGGTACCAGCGTCCTTTCTTCCGGCGGTGGAGGAAGGTGTCATGGAGTCGCTGGAAAGTGGTGTGATCGCCGGATATCCAATGGTGGATGTAGAAGTGGCGGTTATCGGAGGAACATGTAAGGAGCAGACCGCGAGCGAACTGGCCTTCAAAGTCGCTGCATCCACTGCCCTTCAAGAAGCTTGCAGAAAGGCGCAACCTCAACTACTTGAACCCATCATGTCGGTGGAAATAATTGTTCCCGAGGAATTTACCGGTGAGGTGATCAACGATCTGAATATACGTAAAGGCAAGATCGAAAGGGTTGACACCAAGCGTTCAGTAAAGGTCATTCACGCCACTGTTGCACTATCTCAGATGTTTGGCTATTCCACCGCACTGCGGTCCGCCAGTCAGGGACGAGCAACTTTTACCATGCAATTCTCCCACTTCGACAGCCTCGTGGAGAAGAAGGAACTCTATATTTAGCCCGCAAATTCAACGCACCTTCGGTGCTGCGGGCTGCCAGCTGCTAGCTGCCCACTGTGCTATCCCTCCAGCCACTCTAGCGTCCTTGCAAGGATCTGCTGATACACCTCTTCCTGCGTGCGAGTGGACGATTTGGGCAACTTGAAGGAATGATCACCACCTTCAATTATCTGCAACTCCCAGGAGGCAGACAACCTCTGCAAGACTTGCTCAAGTGCAGCCAAATTGCACAGTGAATCCCTGGTTCCAGCGAAAAAAAGCATGGGAATGGTGATCTGGTCAAAATGGGAATCTCTCAGTTTTTCCTTCTTGCCAGGCGGGTGCAGAGGATAGCCTAGAAAAATCAAACGGGAAACAGGCAAGAGTCCCTCGGCAACCATCTGGGAAGCAACCCTGCCGCCCATGGATTTGCCCGCGGCCAGGATGTTCTTTGGTCGGTACTCCTGATGATTTTGCAGGTACTGGTATGCCTTTTCCCAGGTGGTCACCAACACCTCTTGCCGATCTGGTCCTTTACGCCCTCTTTCTCGATAGAGAAAGTTAAACCGGAGCCCGAGGTAACCTGACGCTGCCAGTCCTTCAGCCAGATAAACAATCAAGGGATGATTCATATCATTGCCTGCCCCGTGGGCCAAGATGACGCCCACTCCTTCTCCGGCCTGGTACCACTCAGGCACTGATAGAACAGCGGAGACCTGCGCCCCATTCATTAACTGGATACGTACCGTCTCTGTTTTCACTTAACCGCCTCTTATTTTATTTATAAACAGGATTGGAATAGGGGGGGTCTAGTTTTTGGGAGCCGTTTGACTAACCGGACTGCAAGGTCAGATCACCGTCATCTCTGCTCTCGCCGCGCCGCGCGCTTCTGTTTCTTGAGCACTGCCAGTCGCTGTTCAATGGCCGCCCTTTGGTCAGGACGGAGTTGGTGACGCAACGCTTCTTCGTAATGAAATACAGCATTGCTGAGGGAACCAGAGCGTTGGTAATGGATGCCGAATTGGTAGTGCGCCTCACCCAGTTGATTCATCTTACCGTAAGCGAGGCCAAGATAGTAATGAATTTCAGGCAAGCTATCATTGAGTTGTGCCGCTCTGGCCAGGTATTTACTAGCCTCAGCCGCCCTCTCCTGCTCCAACATGCAACGGCCCATCCCATAAAGGGCCACCGGGTGATCTGGTGCCAGCGTGAGAGCTGACTCCAACACCGAGGTAGCCTTGTCAATCTTGCCCATTTGGAAATAGGTGTATCCCAGTTCCACCAAGATTGGATAAAGATCAGGACGGAGGGCAATGGCGCTCTGGAAGGATGATACCGACTCGTCCATCTCTCTCTCTCTCCGCAGCACCATCCCCATGCCGTAATAGCCCATCGCTTTGGTTTCATCCTGCACAAGCCACTCCTGAAATTTGATCTTGGCCTCCTTTGGAATTTCATAAGAGCCGTACAACTTAGCCTGCATCAGCAGAAAGCTTTCGTGGTCTTTAATCCGTACTCTGGCAGTTTTGGGGCGTGTTAGTACGGTGGTGGAGAGATAGGCGACACGCTCTGGCACCGCCGGGTGGGTGAGAAGGTACGTGGGGACGTGACCCCCCATTTTCCAACTATCCTGACCCATCTTGCGCATGATTGTTACAAAATCTCTACCGTCATAGCCGGTTGCTTCCAGGTAGCGAAGTCCCCTGCGGTCCGCTTCCTCTTCGTCCTGGCGACTGGAATTCAGCATTGCCTGGCTGGCGCCGGCCTGACTGCCGGCCATAACTGCTGCGCCCGCCTCGCCGCCCAAAAATATTCCCGCTAGAAGACCACCAAGAGCGGCAAAATTCAATTTTTTCGCTCTGGCAATACGCTGGGCGATATGGCGGGACTGGACGTGGGCGATCTCGTGTGACAGGATCGATGCCAATTCTCCTTCATCGTCCATGATCTCAATAAGCCCACGGTTCATGAACACGTAACCACCCGGACCTGCAAAGGCGTTCAGGTCACTACTATTCACCACGTAGAATTGAAAAGGAAAGTTGTGGCTCTGAAGATGGTTCACAACATCGCGACCCACTTTATTCACGAAACCCACCACCTCCGGATCCTGAACCATCGGGAGTTGCGCCAGCACAGCTGCCAGAAACTGCTGCCCCAACTTCCTCTCTTCCTCAATGGTGAGGGCCTGCACCAATGTGGACATGGGCCCCAGCAAAACCAGGAGTGCTGCCAGGAAAATCAATGATCTCAACGGCCTTCTGAATCTCATAAGAAAATCTCTTTTGCTATTGCGAGCTCAATCATTAGCCCGGATATTTCCACATTCTCAAATCCCTCAATTGCTCCATCCCAAATAGATGGATTCTTAATCTGGGCCTCCCGTCTCAGAGAACTCTATTTGCTGGGCCTCCCACCAGAGCCCTTCCAGATCGTAAAAACCTCTCATGGGCTCGTAGAAAATGTGGACTACCACATCACTTAAATCCAGCAGCACCCAGTGACCTTCAATTAATCCTTCTTTTCCCAATGGTTTAACCCGACGCTGCCCCAAGGCTGCTTCAATGTGCTCGGCTATGCCTTGAACATGCCGAGTGGAACGTCCGGAGCAGACAACGAGGTAATCGGCATAGCTAACGATTTCGGCAACGTGATAGATTAAAGGGTTCTCTGCCTTATGGGCCGCCGCCACCTGCGCACATAGTAGCGCTTTATCTAAAGATGGCAATTCCTTCGTTTCCTTTGCCGCACTTTTCTTGCTGTGGCTACTGTTCATCTTATCATGTTTTCTTTATTTTTGCCGGTAGAGATCCTGTAGCCGAATGTATTCTTCCACTTTCTCTGGAAGCAAATAACGCACTGAGCACCCTTGGGCCAGAAGCCTTCTGATACTGGATGATGAAATATCCAGTAAAATCATCTCACGATAATAAACAGTGTGCTTGCTAGGGTGAATATATCCTTGCACTTGCGAGTCATAAGAATAACTATCCGAGACCCGAGTTTGAAGCATGTCATCCAAAGAGTCAGGGGAAAAGCCTGGCCTGGCCACAACAACAAAGTGACAAAGGGAGAAAAGATCCAGATAACTCTTCCAGGTTGGCAGTTCCAGGAATGCGTCCAGTCCCAGCACGAAGTAAAGATCCTCACCCTCGCCGTGCTGGCTGGATAGTTGAGTCAACGTTTCCACTGAGTATGATTTACCAGGCCGCTGGTGTTCCAGGTCAGACAAGGTAAATAGTGGATTATCAGCCACCGCCAACTCTAACATTTGGTAACGATGCTTGAAAGACACCAACCCCACCTCACTTTTATGCGGCGGCTTAGCTGCTGGCATGAAAATAACCTGCGCCAGTTGCAACGATTCGGCCACCTCTTCAGCTGCCCGCAAGTGCCCCAGATGAACCGGGTTGAAGGTACCTCCCATGATGCCGATAGCCAACGTGCTGTCCCCCGTCTATATACTAGGCACTAAAACCCAAGACCATTTCTCATTGCAAATTTCGCATTTCGCATTTCACATTTAGATGAACTCTAATTATTCGTGTTGCACTGAACCGTGCAATGACAGATGCGAAATTACAATTGCGCAATGATAAATGGCGCCGGGCGCTTTGCGCCAGGCGCTTCTCAATCGGCCTCTAGTGTCTCCTGCAAAACGAAATTATCCCGATGAATTACCTCATCTGAATGCTTGTAACCTAGAATCTCTTCAATTTTGTTGCTGCGAACACCTTTTATCTTTTCGATTTCAGCGGCCGAATAGTTCACCAGACCGATCCCGATCACTTCATGCTCATTGCTCAAACAGCGCACCGGTGCTCCCACTCCAAATTTTCCTTTGACCACCACGATGCCAGTGGACAGCAGGCTTTTGCCCCGCGACCTCACCGCCTCGGTGGCTCCACCGTCCAGAATGATATCACCTTGCGGCTTCACGGTATGAGCAATCCACTGCTTTTTGCCGGACAGCCGCCGCTCGGCAGGGAGGAAAAGGGTGCCCACCTCTTCCCCATCGAAAATCTGTTTGATAATATAGCGATTCCTGCCGTTGCCGATGATCATCGGCACACCAGCAGTGGTAACTTTTTTGGCCGCCAGCACCTTGCTGATCATGCCGCCAGTGCCAAGGTCACCTGGTCCGCCACTGGCAAAACTCTCCACCTCCCGATCGATGCGGTGAACAAGCGGAATCACGCTGGCGCCCTCATCCTCCCGCGGATCAGAGTCGTAGAGCCCGTCTTTGTCGGTGAGTACGACCAAGAGGTCGGCTTCGGTGAGCTGGGCGATGAGAGCTGAGAGGTTGTCATTGTCTCCGAACTTGATTTCATCCACCACTACAGTATCATTCTCGTTGACCACGGGAATTATCCCCCAGTCCAAAAGGGTGTTCAGGGTATTGCGCGCATTCAAATAGCGCCTCCGGTTGGTCAGATCGTCACTGGTCAGCAGAATCTGTGCTACCTTAAGATCATAGTGGCTGAAAGCCTCTTCGTACGCCTGGATCAGGCTTCCCTGACCCACGGCGGCCGCCGCCTGTTTTTGAGGGATGGTCTTCGGCACTTCACTCAGACCAATCTTACGAATCCCGGAAGCAATAGCCCCTGAAGAGACAATCACCACCTGACGACCCTGCTCCCGCAACATTGACATCTCATCGCAGAGCCGGTTGATCACACCTTGGTCAACTCCACGCCTGCTGGTAAGCACAGAGCTGCCCACCTTTATTACTACTCTTTTCGCTTGTTGCACCACCCTTTTGCGTTCTTGGGAAATCACCGACACTTTCATCCTGAGTTGGGGTTGACAACGCTAAGATTACTTGAAAGTAAACCACGAAGTGCACCAAGAACGAATTGTATCATGAAAAATCCTCTGTAATCCTTGTGTCTTTTGTTGCCATAGACAACTTTTATGTTCCACAGTTCCGCAACCGTTCCAGCTGCCTGGCCGTTTCCCAGATCAATTCCTGCGTTCCCTCACCTGTTACCGCAGAAATGGTCCGTACCGGAACTCCCAATTTCCCGAATGCTGCCTGCAGTTCATTCAGTGGCTCCCGGTCGGCTAACACGTCTATTTTGTTCAACGCAACAATCTGTGGTTTCTCCAGGAGTTCACTACTGAACTGACCGAGTTCGTGATTCACCTTGTGGTAATTGTCCAATATTGTCCCAATTCCACGGTCCCAGATAGAAATATCCACCAGGTGTATTAACACCAAGGTCCGTTCGACGTGTTTCAGGAACTTGATACCTAGACCTACCCCCTGATGAGCCCCTTCGATAAGTCCTGGGATATCAGCGACTACCATGGAGGCGCCCAGTTCTAATCGAACTACTCCCAGATTGGGCACCAGGGTGGTAAAGGGATAATCTGCGATTTTGGGCCGCGCCGAAGAAATGCGGGATATGAGAGTAGATTTACCAGCATTTGGCAGACCGATGAGCCCCACATCTGCTAAAAGCTTCAGTTCCAGGGTAATATGCCGCTCTTCCCCTGGTTTTCCCGGTTGAGCAATGCGGGGGGCTCGACGAGTTGAGGTGGCGAAGTGCTGATTGCCCTTTCCGCCCTGACCACCCCTGGCCACCACCAGACAATCATTATCTTGCGTGAGGTCCCCGAGCACCTCACCGGTTTCAACATCTCTCACCTGGGTGCCCACAGGCACCAAGAGAGTGCTGTCTTCACCCCTTCTGCCTGTCTGCTGCTTGCCGCGACCGATTGCCCCACGGGCTGCTTTGAAGTGATGTTGGAAATGAAAGTCGAGGAGAGTTTGCTTGGCGCCCGTGGCTTTGATAACCACATCGCCACCTTTGCCACCATCTCCGCCATCCGGACCGCCTCGTGGCACATATTTCTCGCGTCGAAAACTGACGCATCCTTTGCCACCGTCACCGGCCCGAACGTGGATTTTGACCTCGTCAATAAAACGCATGATTAGCGGCGATGGGCGACCGCCAAGCCGTTGTTCGCCTGGGGTTCAAGAAAGCCTCATCAACTGAGGTCATAAACACTTATCTGACGACGGGTCCTCCCCTTTTGCTCGAAACGGACAACTCCGTCAATCTTTGCAAACAGGGTATAGTCCTTACCCATCCCCACATTTTGTCCTGGATGGAATTTGGTGCCCACTTGTCGCACCAGAATATTTCCGGCCCGGACAAACTGCCCCCCGAAGCGTTTGACACCGCGTCGCTGGGATGCGCTGTCCCGACCGTTTCGTGAGCTTCCTCCAGCTTTTTTGTGTGCCATGAATAATTACCTCACCACTATAAAGCTAAAAATTTTAAGCTTCTATGTTCTCTATGGCAAGTTCGGTGAACCACTGCCGGTGACCTTGCTTGCGGCGATAGCCCTTACGCCGCTTGTACTTAAACACCACAATCTTTCCATGTCTTCCTTGTGCTGTAACCCGAGCCGTTACTTTGGCCTTGGCCAGTTCGGACTGTGCAACATTAACCTTTTCACCGTCACTGACCATCAAGACGTCTTCAAGGGTTATGGTATCGCCCACCTGGGCGTCCAACTTCTCAACGCGCAGCACATCACCAGCGCTCACCTTGTATTGCTTCCCTCCAGATCTAACAACTGCGTACATGAATCAAGCCTCCAGAAAGACAAAAGATTAATATAATTTAGTCAGGGTTTTTTGTCAAGCGATAGTGGCAGGAGGAAAGCAGGGAAATTTCAGATTGAAGAATGCAGATTTTAGATTTGAGAATTAAGACGCTAGACTTCAAAATTAATACACCTAGTTGCAGTCTACAATCTTAAATCTGCAATCTCAAATCTATGGTAGGGCATAGATATCATATTGCTCCATGTGGAGGCTTTGATCTGCCTTAACGGTTATCCGTGCCTGCAGGTTTTTCTCCAGTTGCTCCAGTCGATGCCGCTCTTCATCGTAGAGAAGATGAACCACCTCCGGGTGAGCGGTGACCATGACGCTCCGCCCGAAAAGAGCCTCATGATCTCGTTCAATCTCCCTAAAAATACTGTAACACATGGTAACAGTGGATTTGAGATAGCCCTCACCTTCACAGTAAAAGCATGGTTCGCGTATTACCCGGTTGATACTTTCTTTAGTTCGCTTCCGGGTCATTTCTATGAGGCCAAGCTCCGACATTTTCAAGATGTTGGTCTTACTCCTGTCTTTCCTTAAGGCGTCCCTGAGCCTGTTAAATACTTTCTCCCGGTTGGTCTCCTTTTCCATATCGATGAAATCGATGATAATGATTCCACCTATATTTCTTAACCGCAACTGATAGGCGATCTCTTTAACCGCCTCGAGGTTGGTCTTCAGTATAGTCTCCTCCAGATTACGCTTGCCCACATAACGTCCAGTGTTGACATCGATGGCCGTAAGTGCCTCGGTCATCTCTATAACAATGTAGCCACCTGATTTTAGCCACACCTTCTTGCCCAGACATCTTTGGAGTTCCATCTCGATTCCGTAGGCATCGCAAATGGGTTCCGACCCCTCGTATAACTTTGCATCTGCTTTCAAACTTGGCATAAAAGTGTCAACAAACTTGAGTATTTTCTCGTATTCATCTTTAGAATCCACAATTAGCTTATCCACCTCTTGGGTGAACAAATCCCGAACTGCTCTCGAAATGATATCCAGCTCTTGGTAAAGCAGGCTCGGCACATGACAGTTTTCGCTGTTTTTCTGGACGTTCTGCCACAGTCGCAACATAAAATCCATCTCTGCCTTGATCTTGTCACTTTCCACCCCCTCAGCAACTGTGCGGGCGATAAAGCCGTAGCTGGCAGGCCTTATCTGCAACAACAACTCACGCAACCTTGACCGCTCATCCTCGTCCTCGATTCGGCGTGAGATCCCCACATGGTCCATGGTGGGCATGAGGACAAGGTGACGCCCAGGAATGGAGATGTGGGAGGTAATCCGCGCTCCCTTGCTGCCGAGCGGCTCTTTGGCCACCTGAACCAGGACTTCCTGCCCCTCCTGCAATCGATCTTCTATATGGGACTCCACCGACCAAGTCCCCTCGGCCTGGTCCCGGTGCAGGTCCGCATCCTCGTTAACTTCTTCGTTCTTGCTCATCATTTTTTCTAGTTCATCGAGATTCTCGTATACATCGCTCACATACAAGAATGCCGCCTTGTCCAGGCCAATATCCACGAAAGCCGCCTGCATCCCGGGAAGCACTCTTACCACTATGCCCTTATAAATATTTCCGGCGATACCGCGTTCACCGGAACGCTCTATGTAAAGCTCAGATACCGTCCCATTTTCAATTAACGCTACCCTCGTCTCATAATGCGTAACATTTATGATCAGCTCGATGGACACGACATCATCCTTCCTTGATTTCTGAGGAGATTTTCATAATACGGGCGTCCAAAACTTTTTCTTCTGACAGGTCAAATACATGGCTCAGCAGATCCCGAATCCGGATGTTAGCACTTTCACCCTCTGTCAGTGTGACCCGAATCCGATGTGAATCCAAAGATTCGAGGCTAAGAATCCGACCTTCCAGCGGGATAAGAGCTGCGCCCCGTTTGGACCTCTGTCTTAGCGGCGCCAGTTCCCCACTCTGGAAACACCGAAACCCCTCCGTCGGCCAACCACTCTTTTGCAGGGTAGCTTCGTATGTAACCACTCTTGAGGTTGTTTGTCGAGTACTCTTCTGTTTTTCGTTTGCCTTTAGCACCTCCAGTCCAGACGGCAGCTCAGCGTTTAGCCGGTTGCGCATCTCTGAGGCATTTAAAGGCTGTCGCAGTACCACCTCCATCTCCTCCACTAGACTCTCGAGGCCGAGGGGCAGCGCATCTCCAAAAGAAATACGCGGGGTGGGGTGGTAACCTTGACTATAAGCCAGTGGCAGTTTTGCCCTCCTCATGGCACGCTGGAACCCGGCTGCCATTTCCAGGTGGCTAAGAAAGCGCGCACCGTCCATCTTGGCAAACACCAAGCGGTACCGATGGAGCGTATCCATGCTTTCTTCAAAGGCTATGGCCTCACCCGGTTCTATCTCTTTTTCCTGGTGAAGTTGCATTGACACCGTTTTGTGATCACACACGCCACACTGGTTACAGCCTTGCCCCCTGCAGTCAGAAGTGACGACTTCAGCCAGGCCGCGTTCATATTCTTGCCAAAGGTAGTCTTCGCTCACACCGCAATCCAGATGAGACCAAGGGAGCACCTCATCTGGGCCCCGAACCTTTTGGCCGAAAGACAGAAGATCGATGCCCGCTTCTGCAAACGCCTGTTGCCAGAGATCGGGCCGCAGTTGCTCAGTCCAGCCATCGAATCGACAACCAAGTTGCTGCGCTCTCAGAATTACTTCTCCTAAACGACGATCTCCCCTGGCGAATACACCTTCCAGCATGCTTTGCCACGGTGAGTGCCACTTGAAGTGTAATCCCTTCTTCCGCAACCGGTGTTTGAAAAAGGCAAGATCTCTCTCCATTTCAGCCAGGATTAGCTGCGACTCCCATTGAAATGGGGTATGCGGTTTTGGGACGAAGGTGGAGACACTGATATGTAGCCGGCGGCGTGGTTTGTGAATTGCCGCCTCCCGCCACACCTTCAAAGCCAAGTCCACCAGGGCCTCATGATCTTCAGCTCTTTCGGTTGGCAACCCCATCATAAAATAGAGTTTAATCAGTGGCCAGCCCGAAGAGTAAACCCTTCGAACTGTCTCCAACAGATCACTTTCGGCGACCCCCTTGTTGATCACATCACGCAAGCGCTCACTGCCCGCCTCCGGGGCCAGGGTGAAACCAGTCTTGCGTACCTGGCGGATCTCCTCAATCATCCTCTCATCCAGCGTTCCCACCCGTAGACTTGGCAGGGAGATGGCTACCTGTTCGTTTCGATGGTGCCGCATCAAGGCCTGAAGCAAACCTTGGATGTTACCGTAGTCCCCTACACTTAGGGACAGCAGAGATAATTCGTCATATCCCGTGCTGGCCAACCCTGCCGCCGCCAGTCGCAGCATCTCCTGCGGCGGTTTCTCCCGAACCGGCCGATAGATGAAGCCGGCCTGACAGAAACGACAGCCACGCGTACACCCTCGCGCCAATTCCAAACTCAACCTGTCGTGAATAATTCGAGTGCAGGGAACCAACGGACGGTTCGAGGGACGGCTCAAATCCAAATTTGCCAGGATTCGTTTTTGTATCCTGGGCTTCTCAGGAAAACGAGGACTAATCTCAGCGATGCGACCATGGCTGTCGTATTTTGGCTGAAAGAATTCAGGCACATAGACTCCCCCGAGTTCAGAGAGTGCTTTGATGAGATCCAGCCTGCTTCCCCCCTGCGTTTTCCACTCTGCAACGGTTTTCGCAATCTCAAGAATTACTTCCTCTCCATCACCTAGGACAAAAGCATCGAAGAATTGAGCCACTGGCTCCGGATTGAATGCATTAGGTCCGCCACCAATAACCAACGGCAGATCTGGTCCCCGGTCAGCTGCAAGGAGTGGGATCCCACCCAACTCCATCATGGTGAGTATATTGGTATAGCTCAGCTCATATTGGAGGCTGAATCCCACCAGGTCAAATAGGGCCAGGGGGGTTGCCGATTCCAGACTCACTAGCGGCCTGCCCCTGGCGCGCAGTCTCGCTTCCATGTCAGGCCAGGGTGCAAAAACCCGCTCAGCTCCTATCCACTCCTGCCGGTTAAGAATATCGTAGAGCAACAGAATCCCGAGGTGAGACATGCCCATTTCATAGACGTCAGGGAACGCTAGCGCCATCCGCACTTGGCAGCCGGCCCAATTCTTTCGGGGCACATTGACCTCTTTGCCCAGATAGCGACTAGGTTTTTGAATGGTGCGAATAGAACCGTCTATCATTCGATCTCACTTTCTACAAAAATTCTCTTCAAGGAGCCACTTGGAAAATATCCGAAAAACAAAACCCTTTCAATCTTAGGAATAATCCCGACCTTCTTCAATTCACCCATGGAATTTCAGATTTCAGATTGTAGATTGTAGATTTAAAAAACGGACTTTATTCTTAAATCTCAAATCCGAAATCCAAAATCTACAATCAAAAAGGGCGCCTTCCGGATTTCTATCTCCGGACAGCGCCCAATGGTTTCGTGCACGACTAACTGCTCTATCTGGAAACCATTAATACCTTAGTACATATTGGACAGAGAACAATAAGGGACAGCTTCTCTAATATTGTTTCGATCGCAACCACTCCATAAAGCTGGTGGGCTTTTCGGTTTCCTCTTCCGGTTTGGCAGGCTCGGCGGTTGCCTCTGTTTCTGTCTCGGTCACCACGGTGTCACTTTCTCCGGCCGTTGATTGGGCCTCCACTGTGGTCCCAGGCTCTTTGTTTTCTGTTTCCTGAGTTCCAGCGACCTCGGCTTTCTGAGTTCCAGCGACCTCGGTTTCCTCCGCTGCAGTGGTTTCAACTTCCTTGGCTGATCCTTCCGGTGCAACAGCGCCCTCTGCCTCTGCGGTTTGTGCTTCCTCTGTTGAAGTTACCTCAGCTTCTTGGCCTGGTGCTTCTGGCGTCACCACCGGTACAAGCCCCAGCGCCTGCTGCATGGTATCTAGTTTGGCCTCCAGTGTAGTGGCATCTGCCAAGCCAGCTCTCAGGGCCTCTTGATAGATCGGCAGTGCCTGCTGATAAGCCTTATGCAGCCCCAACTCGGCCATTGCGACTCGTTTCTGGGCCAGCTGAAACTGCATTGCGGCCATACTCCTATCCTTTTTCCCGTTCCCATTGAGAAAACGTTCTGCTTGATCCAGAACTACATTCATCTTGCTGATGTCGGCGTCATCACCTTGAGCCGTTTGTCCGTTTACCTGGTCCATGAAGAAAGCAAATATTGCTTTGTAGGCCGCGTCTTTGCCAGTAAAAGTCCTGCCGGTGAGTGCACTCACATCATTATCGCCCACCACCACAGGTTGGAACGATTCCACCATCTCAAAACCACGAGGTGCAAATTTACCTTTCCAAAGAGTGAGGGTATTACTGCTCTTTTTCAATTGGTAGCTATTCTGATTACTCAGACTGATACTCAGCAGCAGCCCGACCACCAGTAACACTACGGCAAGGAAGGCGTAGCCACCCATTCCTTTCTTCTGTTCGGTCCCGCTGGGTGGTACCATTGTTGGTGCAACAGCCACTTCTTCCTCTTTCACTGGTTCAGCCTCTGCTGCGACGGCAACTGGTTCTTCGGGCTTCACCAAAGCTTCTTCTGCTGGAGGTGCAGGTTCTTCGGACTTCACCTCAACCTCTTCTAGTGGAGGTGCAGTTACTTCTTTGATCACTATTTCCGCTACTGTTTCCGGTGGCGCTTCCTCCAACACTTCCGGTGTTTCCACCACCTCGGGAGGCTCCACTTGGACTTCTTCATCTGCCGGCACAGCCTCCTTCTCTAGCTCTTCGGCTTTGGTCAATGAGCGGCTGTCCAATAGTCCCTCATCGCCATGTTCCTCGTAACGCTTCAGCCAGCTGTAGTAGGTTGATCTAGAAATGCCCAACTCTTTCAAAATCGTTTTTGTGGGCAGGTTGGACTGAGCCACCTTATCCAGAATTTCCTTTTTTTTTGTTGCCTCTGCCGCAACCTCTCTCTCAGACTTTGCACCCTTCTTTGATGGTTTAGCCATAAGCACCGCCCTTACTCTCTGGGTTCAAGCAATTAATTTAGACAACCTTCCACTAAGTCCTGTGCCTGATCCAAACTACAATAGACCCGGCCTTTGGATTCATCGATTGTATAGAGAAAGGGTGTAGTTGTAAAGAGGTTTTTCCATTAAAAACTGGACTTTTGTGGTCCAGTTATACTGTCTTGTTTATAATTATCTTCATTATTGGACAAGGCATGGCAGTCCAGATTCCCAGTGGGGTCAAAAAGAGTGCAAAATTGTCTTGCAATCCCCCGGGGCTTCGTGATATATGAGTAGCTGTTTTTCTTGCCATTTGTATGGAAAAAGAGGATCTTGACGATCCCTTTTCTGTGGTCGGTTTAATACGTGTTATCTATTAAGAAGGAGGAAATGGCATGGCGGTCTTTGTTGGCGGCATTGTTGCAGCAGTATTGGGGGTCATACTCTTGCTTATCTGGTGGGTGCCATTCCTGCAGTTAGTAGCAGGGGCCCTGCCTCTGACGCTGTTGTTCGGCGGTATAATTGCCGCATATCTGGGCTTTGATGAGGTGAAAGACAAGCTTCCTTATTTCAGCAAGCAAGAGGAAGGGTTTTCGCCAACTATGGACACCGAGGAGGCCCCTCAGTACAAGGAAGAGGCGGATAAATACAAGGCCGAAGCTGAACAACTTAAGGCTGAACTCGATAAACTCAAAAAAGAAGAATAGTCCGCTTGATCTTTGGGTCAAGCATGAAAGACTGGGCCATACGAAGAAAGCCTCTAGCTATGTGTTCTGCTAGCTAGAGGCCGGACCTGGTTACCACCCACTCTCGAGCGGGTGGTTTTTTTATGGCAAGCCCACCAAGGGAAGACACAGAAACTGATAGCCGTCCAGTTCACCAGATTAAAAGTCGCCCGCCAGGCGGTCTGGTGTTCCTATTCTGGTCGGGCCTAACCCGCAACACTCTCGCGTCCAGTTCTGCGGGTTGATACTGAGCGCTACCCAGCCACCATACGATCACACGAGAGGGCTGGGGCTCTCATCGTGACCGGGGTCGCTTGGTCTCCAGAAAATTTCTGGAACCGGCAACTCCTTCTGGAGCACGCTCTTGGCGTGCCAAGCCGTCTTTTAATACGAGGCGCGGCGCTCCACGGACGCAGTTTCTGTGCCTACCTTTGGTAGGTTACTCTGTCACTCTACCCTCTGATGCCCCGTTTGTCAATGTTGCACGGAACTCCTTTCACCCGCCCCGAAATTCGAAATACAAAACCCGAAGCACGAAACAAACAAAAAATCCGAATTCTCAAATGTTCAAAACGTGACAAGGCGAAAAGAGTTGTCTGGTGTTTCGGTCATCTGGATTTTGGTAATTCGAATTTGTTTCGGATTTCGATATTCGATATTCGGATTTATGCGCTAGGCGCATTCAATGTGCTTCGTCCCAATTTGACCCCGTCGCAACCTCCACCACCAATGGTACGGCAAGCTCTGCCACCGACTCCATTTCACTCTTTACCAGTCCAGCCACCTCCTGGGTGGCACTGGCTTCCACTTCAAAAACCAACTCATCGTGCACCTGCATAATCATTCGTGCCGGCAGCGATTTTCGTTCCAACTCTGAGTCAATTCGGATCATTGCCAATTTAATTATGTCAGCAGCACTACCTTGAATCGGGGTGTTTATGGCGGTGCGTTCAGCAAACTGTCTAACATTGTGGTTCCGGCTGCTGAGGTCGGGAAGGAATCTTTTACGATTGAACAGGGTAGTGACGAATCCCTGTTCACGTCCAACTCTCACCATCTCTTCCACATACGAGCTAACTCCCTGGTACCGCTCAAAGTAACGTTCTATGATTTGTTTGGCGGTTTTTTGTGGAATCTGCAGGTCTTTGGCCAGCCTGAACGCACTCATTCCGTAGATAATACCAAAGTTAATGGCCTTGGCCTGACGCCTCATCTCCGCTGTAACTGCGTCAGGCTGGACCCCAAAAGTCTCGGCCGCGGTGCGGAGGTGGATGTCTTCACCTTTCCGGAAAGCATCAATCAGGGCCTCGTCGTTGGAATAGTGCGCCAGGACTCTCAACTCAATCTGGGAATAGTCTGCTGAGACAAGTAGATTGCCGGGGTCAGCTACAAAGGCACGACGGATTTCTCTGCCTTCTTCGGTTCGTACTGGGATGTTCTGGAGATTCGGCTCACTGGAACTCAACCTGCCCGTGACAGTGACAGTCTGGTTATAGGATGTGTGTATCCGGCCGCTTTCTGAGTGTACCATCCGCGGCAGTGCGTCCACGTAAGTATTTTTCAGCTTGGTAAGGCTTCGGTAGTTGAGGACTTCTTGGGGCAGAGGATGGTGCGAGGCAAGATCTGACAGCACCTCCATTGAAGTGGAGTAACCAGTCTTTGTCTTCTTTCCCTGGGGCAAGCCCAATTTATCAAAAAGGATGCGGCCCAACTGCTGCGGCGAGTTTATATTGAAGTGTTCCCCGGCCAGATCATAAATCTTCTCGGCCACCACCTCCAAGCGCTCACTGAAGTCCCTGCCAAGAAGCTCCAACCTTTCCACCTCAATCTTCACCCCATTCATCTCCATACGAGCGAGCACCCGAACGAGGGGCATTTCAATGTCCCGGAAGAGAGAGACCTGACTACCGTCCTTAATCTTGTCATCCAGGAGCTTGGCGAGCCGCAGGGAGAAAACAGCCTGGTCTCCCGCGTAAACCAAAAGTTCCTCCACGGAGACACTGGCAAGACTGCGCTTATTTCTGCCTGTTCCCACCAGATCTTCGTACGATACCACCTGCTCATCCAAATATTCTCGGGCTACTGCGTCTATATTTTCCACCCTTCTGCCCGGATTCAAAACATAGGCCGCCAACATAGTGTCGAATTGCATACCGGCGAGCTCAACTCCCGCCCTTTTTAAGGCAATCCAGACCAACTTGCTGTTATGAGCGACCTTCGGAGTACCGGGATCGTTGAGAACTGGAGCGAGTCTTTCCAGCACTGACGAGAGATCCGGTTGCGTGGATTCAGCTTCAGAAATCTGGGTTAAAGGTATATAGCAGGCCTTTTCTGGTCCCCAAGCCAGGGCCAGACCCAGAAGGTCAGAACCACAAGGGTCATCCCCCCAGGTGACCACACTTATCCCGATCTGTGGGGAATCGCCGATCAAGGAGGTTACTGATTCCAGGTCCTCAATCGTGGTAACCAGTTGATAACCGCGCCTGGAAATCGTGGCCTCGGTGGTGTCCTTTGCTCCTTCCAACTCCTGGAGGAACTTCTTGAATTCCAGTTCATGGTAAAGTCCAATCAGATCGCCCAGATCAGTTTCGCCCAAACGCAAATCGTTCCAGTCTTTCTCCAAAGGGAGATCACATTTGATCTTGACAAGCTCCCGCGACATCATTGCCTGCTCTGAGTGGGCCTCCAGCTTCTGCCGCTCCTTTTCTTTGGGAACTTTCTCCAAAGCAGACAGTAGATTGTCAACACTGCCAAACTCCTTTATCAAGCGTTGGGCAGTCTTCGGTCCAATTCCGGGAACACCAGGAATGTTGTCGCTGCTGTCCCCTGCCAGCCCCATCACCTCAACTAACTGAGATGCGGGAACTCCGAACCGCTCTTCAACTTCCACAGGGCCAAAAAATTCATCTTTCGTAGTGTCCCACATACGTACTTCTGGAGTTATCAACTGCAGCAGATCCTTGTCGCCAGAGATCATAACGACTTCAGCACCCTGCTCCCCGGCCCAGGCTGCCAGAGTGCCAATGATGTCATCCGCCTCATAGCCGGGGCACTCCAGAGACGGAATACCAAAGGCAGCAATCAGTCGTTTAATGAACGGAATTTGTGCCGCAAGATCTTCAGGCATTTTAGACCGATTTGCCTTGTAATCAGGGCTGAGATCGTGGCGAAAGGTGGGGCCGGGAGCATCCAGGGCAATCAGCATATAGTTCGGCTTTTTCTCCCTAAGGACCCGGTTGAGCATGCCAACAAATCCATAGACCGCATTGGTGGGGGTTCCTCTGGAGGTGCTCAGATGTCGGACCGCATAAAAGGCCCGATAGATGTAGGAGCTGCCGTCTATAAGGTAAAGTGTAGCCTCTTTTTCAGACATCGCTTGCTAGAGTTCCTTTAGCACCGTTTCCGCCAAAGAGATGATCTGCGAACTTGAGGCTGTGATGGCCAGGATTTCTAGTTTGTTCTTGAAACCCTCCTTTTCCACGAGAGACAACTCAGGCATAACTGTCTTGAGGGCTTCAATGACCTCCACCAGGACATCGTCGTCTTTATAGTCCAGCAGTAGCATCAAAGTGCTCCAGTCGTCGGGTATTCCATATTTCTTGAGATATTTCTTTACTGAAGCAGTAAACTTGCCGGTGCCGTAGTGGTTGTGGATGGCATTCAGAGCCGCCTTATGTTCCTTGCCACCCTTCTCTCCCTGGAACAGTTTGTCCATTTCTTTCAAATACTGCTCTTTAGCCCAGGTGGAACGGAGGGATTTCTCCCCGCGGCTGGACTCGTCACGACTTACGTGACTACTGCGATCGCGCTTCCGATCAATTTCACGCCAGTCAGGCTTCTCTCTTTCATCTGAGTCGGAGTCAAAAGGTGGTACCATGTTTTTTTCCTCACAGAAAATGGTAACAAAGCAAGTTGATCTTGGTGGAGGCAGTCTCCAGCTTGTGGAAGGAAATTAGTACAGGACCAGCAAAAAAAAGGATTGTATTAAAAGATTATCGCAACCGCACCCTTTTAGCAATGCAAATCTATCGAGAAAAAAAGGCTCAAGGCTTAAGGCACAGGGCACAAGGCTCAAGGAATAAAAGAAGTAACCAGTAGTCAGGATCCAGGAGATTATAGAAATGACTCAATAGCTCCTGACTCCTAATAATTCCCTTGCGCCTTATGCCATAAGCCTTTTCTGCTGGAAAAGCCATTGAACTCTGACCTGACTCAGAGCCAACTGTTTTTCCTTGACTTTACCGGGTCGATTAAGTATCAAAATTTGTTTACCCTATCACAGTATGGAGTAATTTAGCGCCGTGGCCATAACCGGTATCAAAGGCATAAATGATATCCTACCCGACGTTGTCGGCAAGTGGCAACTGGTGGAGTCTGCTGCCAGAAGGATCTTCTCCAACTTCGGCTTTCAGGAAATTCGCCTACCTATCCTTGAAAAGACCGAACTCTTCGCCCGCAGTATCGGTGAGAGTACAGATATTGTGGAAAAGGAAATGTACACCTTTCCTGATCGCAACGGCCAACTCCTTACCTTGAGGCCAGAGGCCACCGCTTCGGTGGTGCGGGCATTTATTCAGCATCGACTGCACTTGCAGCCGAATATGCGCAAATTTTACACTTTTGGCCCCATGTTCCGGCATGAGCGTCCACAAAAAGGACGTTACCGTCAGTTCCATCAGATTAATGTGGAAGTTTTTGAGATGGATGACCCAATGATTGATGCTGAGGTCATCTACATGCTCCTGGTATTTTTGCAGGAGCTCAATATTCCGGACATTACGCTTCACCTAAATTCCATGGGATGTCCAGACTGTCGACAGCCTTTTCGACAGGCGCTGGCGGACTATCTTGAAGGGGTGAGCGGAAAACTTTGTGCCGACTGCCAGCGACGCAGGCTGACTAATCCTTTGAGGATTTTCGACTGTAAAGTAGAGTCCTGCCGTCAGTTGCTAGAAGAGGCTCCAGTGCTTCTCGACCACCTCTGCGATGATTGTCTAGCCAATTTTAGCAGGGTTCGGAAGCACCTGGATAGCCTGGCTGTCTCCTACACCATTGACCCCCACATGGTTCGCGGTCTGGACTATTACGTTAGAACTACCTTCGAGGCGATAACCCCACACCTTGGAGCACAGAATGCCGTGGGTGGAGGAGGTCGTTACGATGGGCTCATGAAAATGCTTGGAGGCCCCGACCTTCCTGGTACTGGGTTTGCCATCGGTATGGAGCGGCTTATTCTACTACTGGATGAAAAGGCTGAAACGGAAAAGGAGCCGCGCCGTCTTTTTGTAGCTTGTCTGGGACACGAAGCCCAGAAAAGGGGATTCCAAATTGTCCAGGAACTCCGGCTTGGGAATCTTTCTGTGGAGATGGATTATGAATCTAGGAGCCTCAAAGCCCAAATGCGGAGAGCAGACAAGCTGGGTGCCACGCATGTGCTGATCCTCGGCGATGATGAACTGGCAAAAGGGGTAGCGGTACTGCGAGACATGGGGGCTGGGACCCAGGAGGAGATTACGCTAGAGGGAATCGTTGAGCAACTTCTGGAGAGGCTGAAATAAGAGATGTGAGATCTGGGATGTGAGATGTGAGAATCAAATTCAGGAATTTAGGGATTGAGGAATTCAGGGATTTTTCGAGACCAGGCTCAATTCCTTAATCCCTTAATTCGCAATTCCTGAATGTCTAGATCGCATATCCCACATCCCACATCCTTTCGGCAAATTGGGAAAGGTATTCTATGAGCTTGGATTCTTTAGGTGATTGGGAGCGTACTCACGATTGTGGAACTCTCGGTGCTGACGATATTGGCACCAGTGTTGTCCTCATGGGCTGGGTTCAGCGGCGTCGGGATCACGGGGGTCTCATATTTATTGATCTTCGCGACCGGGCCGGTATCACCCAAGTAGTTTTTGACCCCCAGCGCAATGCTGAGGCACATCAACGTGCCCACGCCCTCAGATCCGAGCACGTAATTGCTGTACGTGGTGATGTGAGGTTACGCCCTGAAGGCATGACCAATCCGAAGCTCAAGACCGGTGAGATTGAGGTTATTGTGGATGAATATCGGTTGCTCAACACCTCTCTCACTCCACCTTTTCACCTGGAACCGGATGTTGACGCCGGTGAAAACCTCAGATTACGTTATCGTTATTTGGATTTGCGTCGCCCCAACGTTTTTAACAGCCTGCTTCGCCGTCATCATGCTGCCCAGGCAGTCCGGCAGTATTTGAATGAAACTGGTTTTGTAGAAGTGGAAACCCCGGTATTGACCAGGAGCACCCCCGAAGGGGCTCGTGACTACCTTGTTCCCAGTCGAGTCAACCCAGGTAAGTTCTATGCTTTACCTCAGTCGCCGCAGCTCTTCAAACAGCTACTCATGATGGCGGGATTCGACCGCTATTACCAAGTTGTCAAATGTTTTCGTGACGAAGACCTTCGCGCCGACCGTCAACCTGAATTTACCCAGGTTGACATTGAGATGGCTTTTATAAACGAGGAGCATATTTTCCGAGTAACCGAGGGCTTGCTCAGCCATCTTTTCGAAAAAGTTTTGGGGATGAAACTCGAACTCCCTTTTCCGCAGCTTACTTACGACGAAGCCATGGCTCGCTATGGCAGCGATAAACCTGACACTCGCATTGGCATGGAACTGCTGGACGCGACACCGGTTTTTGCCAACAGTAATTTTCAGGTATTCGTGCGGTTGATCGAGGCCGGGGGTGTGGTCAAGGCTTTAAACCTTAAAGGCCAGGCGACCCTACCTCGCAGTGACCTTGACAGAATGCAGGGTAAGGACAACCTGGCCAATCATTATGATATACAAACGGGTGCCCAGGGTGTTGCCTGGATAAAAGTGCAAGAAGAAAAATGGCAGGGGCCGGTGGCCAAGAATCTCAGTGATGACGAAAGAAATTTGCTTTCCCAGACCGCCGGCCTTGAACCTGGCGATCTCATCCTATTTGTGGCGGGAGAGTCTCGGGTCGTAAACTCTACCTTGGACATCCTGCGCTGCCACTTCGGCCGTCGTCTCGGCCTGCTGGACGATAATCAGTTCCGCTTCACTTGGGTCACCCATTTCCCCCTGCTTGAATACGACATCGCAGAAAAACGACACGTTGCCGTTCATCATCCTTTTACTGCCCCAGTAGAACAAGACACAGATCTTCTCTCTGACCAACCAGAAATGGTCCGGAGCCGTGCCTACGACCTGGTCTTGAACGGTAACGAGATCGGCGGCGGAAGTATCCGTATTCACAACCATGAGTTACAGAAAAAGGTATTCAACGCCCTGAGCATTGACGATGCTGAAGCCCAGCACAAGTTTGGCTTCATGCTGGAAGCTTTGCAGTATGGTGCGCCGCCTCATGGAGGTATCGCACTGGGCTTTGATCGGTTGGTCATGCTCATGTGCGGAGCAGAATCCATCCGCGATGTTATTGCCTTCCCCAAAACACAAAAAGCCACTTGCCCAATGACCCAAGCCCCAGAGAGTGTGAGCCTGGAGCAACTCTTAGAGCTTTCCCTCAAGCTTGACCTCCCGGGTTAGTTTACTAGGCAGGCACTTTGGCAAATTCGGATTGCGGATTGCGAATTTTAGAAGGCATAGGGCATGAGGCATGGGGTAGCACGTTAGTCATATGCCTGCGGCGTCATTAGGTCAGTACGCTTCGCTGTCATTTGTTGGAACAGGTAGAAGACGGAATTGGGAATTTAGGGATTGCGGATACTGGCTACTGGATGCTCGTCTGGGGATCACTCTTTGGCAGGCAGAGACGCCTGCCCTACTGGATTCTTAATTCTGGCCTTTACTCTTCGCACCATACTTTGATGGCAACGGACTACGGACAACTGACGAAAAGTCAGCTGCAACCTGACTTCTGACCTCTAATCACCGTCTCGCCGTTTCTCCGTGTCCCCGAGTCGTCTTCCTGTGCTTAGTGCCTAGTGAATAAGGCTGCCCGCTGCTAGCTGCCAACTGTTAAGTGTTCGGTTATAATAAAATATTGACAATTCGGAGAAATGTCGCTTAACATGCGGCTTCACACGCAAGGTTCTTCATATTAGCTGCGATCTTAAACAAGACACTTTTTTCATGCAGGTGAAATCATGGCACGCTGGAATAAACACAAAAAGGTCCTGGAACATCAACACACTAAATTCTGGGTTTATCGAGTTCAGGATGTCACCGAGCCAAACCTCCAAAGAGAGGTTTTCCCTTACGAACAAGTGAGCCGGATTGACTTTGACCATAAGATCATCTCCATCGACCCGGCTGAAGAATTGGTAATTACTGACACCACTTTTCGTGATGGTCAACAAGCCAGACCACCTTACACGGTACAGCAAATAGAGACTATTTTCGATTTATTGCATCGACTGGGTGGGCCCAACGGCATAATCCGACAGACTGAATTTTTCCTTTACAGCAGCCGCGACCGGGAATCTGTGGAGCGCTGCTTGGCCAAGGGTTACCGGTATCCAGAGATTACCGCCTGGATCCGGGCTGTGGAGCAGGATTTGGATCTGGTTCTGCAAATGGGTCTAAAAGAGACCGGAATACTCACCTCGGTCTCCGACTACCATATTTTTTATAAGCTCAATAGTACCCGGGCCAAGATCATGGAGAAATATCTGGGTATTGTCCGGGTTGCACTTGACAAGGGTATCACGCCACGCTGCCATTTCGAGGACATAACGCGTGCTGACATCTATGGCTTCTGTGTGCCTTTTGCCATTGAACTAATGAAGCTCCGGGAGGAGAGTGGTATTGACATCAAGATCCGTCTCTGT
>Ga0209536_100003161_pt1 | contig 26595 bp, 22 predicted proteins | sample DeeMarSeWOR28_12_FD_187461 | JGI IMG/M metagenome (GOLD analysis project Ga0209536, IMG submission 187461) | Marine sediment microbial communities from White Oak River estuary, North Carolina - WOR-2-8_12 (SPAdes) (version 2) | ecosystem: Environmental > Aquatic > Marine > Intertidal zone >...
TTTCAAACAAATCTATTTGGTGAACTAGTTGAGTATTGATTATTTAAGAGATGAAAAACCAGAGTCATCAAAAATACTTTTTACTGGATTAGATACAGCTGGAAAGACCTCTATTATTTTAGCTTTACAAAGAGAATTCTCTAAAATTGCGATTCTATCACCAACTCGAGGTGCCCAAAGAAGAGTCTTCGATTTTTTAGGAAAAGAAATTTCAGAATGGGATTTAGGGGGTCAAATTAGCTATCGTATCTCTTACCTAAAAAATCCGGGTAAATTTTTCGATGGAACAGAAATTGCAATTTATGTTATTGACGTTCAAAATAAACCAAGAATTCCTGAAGCGATTAGTTACTTTAAAGATGTAATTGCTCAATTTAAAACGTTAGAAATCGAACCTCCTATATACACCTTCCTTCATAAATATGATCCTGCTCTGAAGAGAAGCGCGTTAAATGAAATGGAGAATTTAATTGTCGATATAAAAGATCAGCTTAGGAATGCCACAGACTATAAGGAATTATTCTTTTTTGAGACCTCAATATATGATTTTGTCTCCATTATAGGGGCAATGTCAGAAATTTTATTGAGTTTATATCCCAAATCTGAATTGATTGAAAGGACAATCCATGAATTTGCCCGGAAAGTCGAGTCTGATGGAATTGTTGTAATCGACGATAATTCGCTTATTGTAGGTTCCTATTATAAGGATGACGAGACAAAACATTTACTGACTGCGTCAACACCTTATTTTCTCACATTGAATGATAGCTTTCAGTATACAGGTGTGATGGAAGAAAGATTTGAAGATCGGATGATAGTACAACGTTTTGGAAAGAATTTTATGTTTAAACAGATAACTCTGAAGAAAAAATTCGCCCCATACTATTTGCTACTACTTAAAGAAGATCCCGTATTTGTTAAAGAAGATTTTGAAACATTTGCCAACATTTTAAGGGAAATTCTCTATAAATAAAAGATTTACTTCTTATTCTTAAATCCTTATTGATAATTTAGTCTAAAATTCGAAAATTACACGCAGGGGCATTAGTAGGGAAAATCGTAAAGCTCATATTAATAAAATCTAATTTTCACTAATAACTTATACTAAATAAATCTAAAAAACTGAAATTTAAATCTTTAACTATATAAAAAATACATTGTATGGATCGATATTGAATAAAGAGGTGACACAAAGCAATAATCATATGTCAAAACTGTGGGACAACTAATAATGAGACATCGTCTCGTGTATGCAGAAAATGTGGTGCATTGCTCCCAGTATCCTCAAAATCGTCTAGGAGTAGAATTTCTGGAATCGATCTTGAGCCTGATTCCAATAAACATCAGGAAACAATAAGCCCTATAGAACTAACAGATATACCGCAGGATTCTCTTGATAAAAGGGAAAAACTGACAGAAGAAGTCGGACTACCTATCAGTACATCGGAATTAGACAGTGAAATTTCAGAAGATTTAAATAAGGAAGTATTACAAGAAATCACCCCAACTCCATTTCAGGGATCAATTTTAAACTCACAAAAAGAAAATATTACACAAGCATTCACAGAATTGAAGAACGCTGTTACTGAACCAAAGAAGGGAAAATCTCGATCAAAACCAACACTCACTCCAATACCGCTAGAAAAGTCAAAGAATGAAATATTAATCTCAAAACGGCAGAAGTTGGAGCAAGATATGAGTGAAGTATTGAGTTTCTTATCAAAAAAAGTTTCAGTTAAAAAATTGAATACTTCCGAAACTGAAAAAGAAGTAGTGAAAGAGGATAAGCCAGTTGAGAAATTGCCCCCAAGCAGTATGAACGAGATTTTAAAGGACCTTGTTTCATTGGATTCTCATATTGAAGCGACTGCGATAATAAAAACAGATGGAACAATCCTTGCTTCAGGTATATCCAGTAGAATATCAGAAACCCTATTTTCTACGGTTGGTATGAATCTTTCAATGATTGGAACAGATATTATTGATGGACTGAGTGCGGGAACTTTAAAATCAATTTCAGTAAAAGGAAGTGAGGGTGTATTAGATTTAGCACCGATCGATCGAGAATCTTCAAACTTAAAAGATATGATCTTAATTTTATTCTCTCATCCGAAAGTAAAGAGTGGGATAATATCAGTCGCCGTTAATATTGTAAAAAAGCAAGTGAAATATTACCTAGGACTAACAGATTAAATATTAGATAAAGAACTTAAATTGAATTTGTTAGAACTAAATTTATTTAATCTTTTTGAATAACCTATAGTAATTTTATATCTTATAAACCATAATTTCAAAATTTCTATTGCTTTTTTTGTTATATGAAAATTTCAATTAAAAATTCTGTGATTCTCTATTTTATCTTGGCGATAGCTATAACATGGCTTTTCTGGATTCCAACTTTAATTATTTCTTCCGTTAATGATTACTTTATACCAAGTATTTTAACTTTCAATGTTCTAATAACTGAAGGATTTGTTGACAGCTTCCATGCACTTGTATTTTTCATAAATCAAATCGGAGTTTACGGTCCGATGATTGCTGCTTTTATTGTCTTAGCAATCTCTAAAAAAAGAGAAGGTGTATTAGGACTTTTAAAAAGCATGGTTAAAGTGAATGTTAAATTGAAATGGTATGCCGCTATAGTTCTACTTCCTTTAGCTATTACGCTAGCTTCTGCCGGTGTCAGCCTTTTGTATGGGACAGATCTTACAAAATTATTTAATCCTGGGATGGCCCCACTTTTTGTTTTGCTAATGTTTTTGAACACAACTTTAACGAGTGGATTAGAAGAACCTGGTTGGAGAGGTTATGCACTACCAAAATTACAGGAAAGATACACTGCAAATAAATCAAGTATAATTGTAGGGATTGTATGGGCAATATGGCATTATCCCTTTCTGGTTTACCTTAATCTTGTTCAGCTTGGTACTGGTGCCTTTTTAAGCGTGCTTGCGATAATAGGGTTTACAGCAAGTACTGTGGGAGGATCCATTCTATTTAGTTGGGTTTACAATAATACAAAAAGTGTCTTTATGGCTATTCTTTTTCATGGATTGATGAATTTTATACCACAAGTCGTAATGGGTGGAGTTACAGACAGTATGGGCGGAGTTATTGTAGCCTTAATTACATGGGGAATTGCGATTATCTTTGTGAAGAAATACGGTGAACAAACTCTTACAGGATTAACTGAAGAAGAAAGGAAGGCAAAGGAAGAGAAAAAAGTCCAGAAAGAGAAATCGAAGGAAAATTAAAATTTTTTTTTTATTTTTATTTTTCAGAATTAAATATAAAGGATTTATCAATATTCACTTGGGTATTTAATTTAGTAATTTTAACTAATTTAAAGAAATGCCTAATGTTTGGTAATTCTTGTAGATAAGCATTCAATTCATATATGGACACGAGTGGGACCTGATTCTCATTCAACTTGATGCTGTTATCTTCAAGAGTCACTACCATGGGTATCAAATTAAATGGTAAATACTTTTGAAAATTAGTTCGCTCACCTAAGAGCTCAGCGAGGAGTCTTGAAAAGGCAACACTGTTCTGACTAAGGGCTTTAATACGGGAATACTGTTGATTTGCTGCTTTATTTAATGTAGAATAAGTGTCTTTACGATTCCACTGTTTTGCATCAATAACTAAGATATTATTCAAATAAATCCCAATAACGTCAATCTCAAACTTCTTTTGTGCTGTATTTATATTAAATTTCGATCCTGAAAAACGAAAGTTCGTAATCGTCAAAAAGTTATTCTCAGTTAATATTGATTTTATTAATTTCTCAAAACCGCTATAATCAAGGATTTTAGAAAGATCTTTGATATCATATTTCAGAATTTTAATACAATCCATAATAAATAGAATTTTATCTACAACAAGATATTGTTTATAGTTTCCCTTTTTTATCGAGATAAAAGAAAAGCCGTGCAAGAAATCAGTGAGTTCCATAATGTTAAAATCCCCAAAAAAAGGAATATCTGATATTTCACACCACATTTCTGATAAATTTTTATCCGTTTCTCGCAATAAGTTATAAATCTGAGTATAAAAATGCCGAAGTGATGCTTCAGAAAATGAATATTGCATATTAGTTAATACACTATCGCGATAAAATAAAGACAAGAGAGTACTGATATTCTATAAAGAATTCATTGTATACTACTATCATATCATTAAATTATCCTATTTAACCCATTAATAAGATTTTTTTTTAAACCTCTTGAATATTATAAAACAAAAGAAAATTTGAAAATTTAAAATAATAACTTCTTTTAAACTTACAATGGACCTATTTCCAAAAGTTTTTAGAACAGAAGGGGACCTAGCAGAATTCGATTCCTCAAGAATTCTTGATAGTATTATTAAAGAAACCAAAATGAGTGAAAAGAATGCAATAAAAATTACTGAACTTGTAGTAAGAAGAATTATTAGTTCGGGAATAAAATTTCTCTCAGGCCCACATATACGAGAGATTGTGTGCTCAATACTTTCTGAAGAGCATTTTGAAAACGAGCGTAAACTTTATACTAGAATAGGAATACCTTTGATGGATTATGAAGAAATTCTTGAAAAAGGTTTAAGAAAAAATGTAGACTATTTTATAAATCCTGAAAAAATACGTCATTGGGCAGCTAATCGAATTTCTGAGGAGTATGCCCATTTAAGAATCCTTAGCAATGAAGAATCGAAAGCCCACTTATATGGGGATATCCATATCCATAAATTAAGATATTTTGATTTAAGACCGTTAACTCAAATATGGGATCCCCGAATGATTTTAGAGAATGGAATCCCCCCTTTCATAAGTTCCACGGATTGTTGTAAAATAGAGCCAGCAAGAGACTTCAGACAGGCATTATCTCATCTAAGTAAATGGTTAGTAATGTCACAGAACGAATTTGGTGGAAACCAAGGATTTATCTTTCCTCTTGCGTTTCTGGCTCCTTATGCTAAGGGAATAGATGAGAGAGAGCTAAGAAAGATTCTTAAAAACATTATTTATGAATTCAATCAATTCCCAAGGTTGACTAGTCGGAAAACCTCCCCAATTTCCTTCTTAAATAGCCCCTCAATCCCTACAAGTATTAAAAAAATGCAAATTGTAGGAACTCTAGATTATCAAGGAAGTATATATGAAAACTATAAAGAAGAGTGTCTTAGTTTGTTTGAAACTCTTAGTGATATATTCAAAAAAGGGGATAACTTCAATAATCCCTTTAAATCCCCAAAACATGAAATCTTAGTCAATAAAACTTTACTGGATGAATATTATCAAAGTTTTTTGAATGTATGGGAAGAAGTGAATAAACAACAAACCCCCATTCTTATAAATTCATCAACTAATAATTTATATTTATCGTCAATTCAAGAATCTACCTCTAATACCTATTCCAATTTCGGCATACTGCAAGATGTATGCTTGAATTTACCCCGTTTAGCATATATTGCTAAAGATGAGGATGTTTTTATAGAAAATATAAAGATTAAAATAGATCTCATTTCGAAAATATTACTAAAAAAGTACCGGACCATAGAAAAAAGGTTGAAATCTAACCATTTACCATTATGTAATGGTGTTATTAGTGATAAAGATGTGTTTAACTTAGAAGGTCAATATTTATCAATTAGCCTCGTAGGAATGAATGAAGCAATTAAATTTTTGACAGACCAAGATTTTCATGAAAATTCCAATGTATTCAACCTTGGAAAGAGTGTATTGACTGAAATTAATAATAAATTAAAAGAACTCTCGGTAAAAGATAAGGTTTTATATATACTGAGTGAAAATCCATCATCTAAAGCACCTCATCGTTTTGCTGAGTTAGATTTGAAACACTTTCCCAAATTAGCGTCGCCTCAAGAATTCAAAGAGAAATTCTTTTACACGAATTCTGCCCATTTTAGAAAAAATGCTAAAATAACTGTAATTGAAAAGGTTAAAATGCAGGAAGAAGTCCATAGTCTTATCCAACACGGAGTAATCGAGAATTTTGAATTAACTGAGCTCGAAGAAAACAAAATAAATGTCGAGGATTTTATAAAGAACATTTTCACAGAATCTAAACTAAGTAGTGTGAAGTTTAATGCATAAAATAGTAAAAGTTCTTAATTTTGGGATTTTGAAAGTAATGATTTAATAGCTATTATTTTTATGAGTATTGTAAGATATTGACTATTAACATTTTATTTTGAATATAATTTTTAATAATTACTAATATTATTATTCTACTTAAAAAGATAAGGGGCCATATTGTCTAAAACAGATATCAGTGAAAGGGAAGAAAAAGAAAATAATGGTAAAACGAAGCTAGATAAGAAGAACATAATAAAGGCAATAATTTTAAGTATATTCGATGATAGGGGTCCAGTTCCGAAAATAGTATGGCCTAATGATATGGATGAGAAATCGGGACTTCTAATTGCAATGAAAACAATTAGCTTGCTTATGGGAGATTCAGTATATCAAGATTCGCAAGGTACTGATGTAGATGTTAATTATTTTGGGATATTACCATTTCCTGATTTAAAATTAAACGGATTAACATATTTCTTTCTTATTCCTGATGAAACTGCTCGTGGGCAAGCTTTAGCTTCCACAATCACCGTGCTAATAAATGAAGATGATAAAGTCTTTTTTTATGAAAATATGAAATATCTTCGGGTTATTATTGATAAGGCTGCACGTCAGATACAGGCTACTAAAGATGTTTCCGAACGAAAAATAATTATGGAAAATATTAGGAATGAATTATTTGAGTTTACTAGCGAGCTTAGAGATCCTCTCTCTCCTCGTAGACAGCTTAAAATTCTACTTACAGGGTTAGATAAAGCAGGAAAGTCGAGTTTTTTATTAGGAATTAGAAAAAAATATTCAGAAATTATTAAAGCTTTACCTACAAAGGGAGTTGAGAGAACTGAAGAAGACCTTTTTGTTGAAACAAACTCAATTATCTCAATCTGGGATTTAGGTGGCCAAAAAAAGTATCGAGAAAAATTCTTTGAACAGAGTAAAATATACCTTTATAATATTGATTTACTCTTCTTCTTTATTGATATCCAAGACGTAGAGAGGATTAAGGAAGCATTAGATCTTTTTAAAAATATTGTAAACTCCCTCATCGATATAGATGAATTTCCTCCAATTGTAATATGTCTGAATAAATTTGATCCAGATCTCAAGGGATCAAAGGAGATTTTTAAAAATTTGGAGTTGATTGCGAATGCAACAGAAAAAAATTCTTCTCGATTTCTTATTAAAATATTTCAAACTAGCATATTTGACCATTGGAGTCTTATTACGGCTTATTCTTATGGCTTATCTCAGCTAAGTCCGAATAGGGAACTTTTTAGAAATCAACTTAAAGTTTTTGCAGCCAAAACAAATTCTGACGCAATCCTATTATTAAATGAGAATGGAATCATCTTATCGAGTTTTTCGACATCAGAAATTTCGGGGAAAGTGTTTGAGATTTCTGCTCCTCACTTTCAAACATTATACAAAACCTTTAAAGAATTTAAACTATTAAAAAAAGATTTTCTAGTGTCATCTGGAATTGCTGACGAGTCGAAAAAAGTAATATTTAAGAAAATTGAAGTTGAGAAATATGATTTATATCTATTACTTTTTATAGAAAAATCTCTCGAGATTCAAAAAATAGAGAAGAATTTACCTGATTTCTCCAAAAATCTTGTAGAGCTGATACATACTTATATTTAAAATAAGAAAAAAAAGAAATAATATTAGTTTAACTTACCAAATCTATTTGTTTTGTCTTCCTCTTGCGATTAGGAATACTGTTAATACCACTGCTGCAATCCCTATTCCAATAAATACAAAGAATAATAAAGGAATAGATGATAAAGGAGCTAATTGTGTTTCCAGTACTGTTATTTTTATGTCATAATCAAAGCTACATGATCCTCCTGAAGCCCTATATATTGTATTAAATTCACTATCTATAGAAGACGGTGGAAAAAAGAAATTTGCTCCAATATTTCGAGTAAATCGTAAAAAATCGATACGATTAAAATAGTTTGTTGCAGAACTCCAAGTGGGATCACATGCAATCCACCCAATATCCGGAACATAGTATTCAACCCATGCGTGTCCTAATAGGTTACTTTCTGACTCAGAAACATGGAATTCATATGTCTTATTGACTTGAGGACGAATAGAAGGATTGTTGGAAATTAAAAATCCCGTAACTTTTCGAGCAGGAATGTTCTGTATTCGTAGTAAAGTGATCATTAAACTTGAATATTCACTGCAATCTCCTTTTAAATTATTATAAGCCCATAGAGCGCCCATTTCCTGAGCTGGTCCACTATTATCATATACAATATTTTGCGAAACCCAATTATTAATCTTTTCAGCCTTTTCCACTTGATTATCACTTGGTAGTACAATGGAATTTGATAAGGAGATTAATGAAAGATCATCTCGCTCGTAGTAAGGTTCTGTGTTATTACAATATAGATCGAAGATCACATCAGACATATTGTATATACCAATATCAGAATCTTCAATATTTTGAAATTTAATTGCGTTTAAAGTCACGTTATACTTTTGACTCAAGGTAATCTTCTCTGTAGGTGCTAATGTGGCGTTGAAGGAATCATATGTATTGTTAAATTTATCATTATGTCCCATATTAAGTTCTGTTGGGTTAAATCCTGTAATATTATTATATAATAACTCACTATTCTGATAAGGAGGTGTATATTGAGTTAATGGAGAACTAGGAACTCGATTGTTTAATCTGGGCCATTTAAAATAGCAATTCGCGCCCCCTACATTATTTGTCAATGTAAAATTAATTTCTACTTGATATTTTACACTTTGAGTGATATTGAAATTTGATGTACCATAAGCAGGAGCAGAAATTGAGGGATTTGAATATGGTATCGTAGATAGATTTGGCTGGAAAGAAAATATAGAAATCCAGATTGGGAGTAGTATGAATAGAAGCATATAAAACTTTGATTTTATCTTCATGTTGAATTTACCTCAATATTCTTAGTTTTATATAAAGTGCATAATGCTTACGACTTATATTTCTATTTTTTTTAAAAATCCATGTTGCGATATTTAGTTTTTACATATTTTTATTTTGATGAATTTTTACTTTTTTAGTAGGAAAAAAATAAGGTTAATTTTATCTCTAATTACTGAGCGGGTTGAGTTTTCTTATCATCTATAAGGTCTATTTGATTGACAGTTCTACTGGAGTGAGTTTATTTGATTCAACATTTAAGGAATTGTGTGACATTCAAGACGATGTTCTTTCTGGTTTTTTTAGTGCGATAAATAAAACTATTGACGTTATTCAGGCATCTATGTCAAAAGGAAAAAGATTAAACGAGATGAATAGGATTATAGAATCTGAGGACTCAAAGATCTTTATATATTTTCATCCTCTCTCAAAGATTTTATTCTGTTCAATATCAGACGCTGATGATGAGACTGATTTATTAGAAGCCGTTATACACAAAATAGCCATACGATTTTGGAAAAAACATCAGTCAGATCTGAAAATCTTTAGAGCGACAACAGAAAAGAGTAGGTTTCCCACGCTGGACGCAGATATAGAAAATTTAACAATGGGTGGTAAAATTGCCGAAGTCTTCCCAAAACTTCTTGTGGCTAAAAGCGTGCTGGAGAAAGTAGTATCTATGGGCACAATCAGTAATGAAGATTTTGAGATTGCACTGTTATGTAACCTTCAAAATTCTCCACTTGAGATTTCAAGAACTTTAAGCAGAAAAAGAAGTGAGATATACGAGGCATTAAAGAGACTGGAAAAATTAGAAATAATTAAGATATAATCAGAAGAAGATTATTTATTTTCCAATAAATGATCTTGTTAACCATTGATGCTTCCCTTATGGAATAGAAAAAAATAAAAGTTCTCTCATTTTATCAAAATTACTGTATTATTTATAGTTGATGAAAAAGTCATGGAGAATAAAACAGAACTAAGTGCGACGGTTAAAAGCCCTTCGAAAAGTTCCCACATACGAAAAAGTCGCGGATTTTCTTTAAAAGAAATAGAAGAAGCGGGAAAAAATGTAGCTCAGTTGAAAAAATCAAACATCAATATTGATTACATGCGTAAATCTTCACATCCGGAAAATATAGACGCTCTTAAAAAATTAAAGGTTGAAGAGAAGAAGGATGAGAAGAGGAAACCATTCTCTCCAAAAGAGAAAAGAAGAACTGACTTCAAACCTCAAAAAGAAAAACCTAAGGTTGAGTTAAAGAAACCTGTTGAGAAGCGTATCCAGAAACAATCAGTAGAAGAAAAAGTGAAACCGAAGAAAAAGGAGAAAGCTAAACCGAAAAAAGCAGATAAAAGTAAAAAGGAAGAAGTAGGATGTGCCTTAACAGAAATATCTGGATTGGGTGCCGCAACTGCGAAAAAATTAATAGAACTAGGTGTTGATACTGTGGAAACCTTGTGTAAAGAGGATCCCGAGGAATTAGCTCAATTAATCAAAGGTGTTTCACCAGATAGACTAAAAAAATGGATTGAAGAGGGCAAAGAGATAATAAAATAAGATTTTATTATCTTATTTTTTCTATATTCTGCATTATATTATTTTCAGTTCTGATATATCAGTAATTTTAAATGTACTAAATTTATTTTAGAATTATATTGTCCGCATAATTTCAAAGATTAATCGGGTTAGGGTTAGTATGGAATATAACTATTATATATATCAGAAACCAGAATGTAACTTTACAGTCAATAAAATGCCAATTTGGTTTAAAGAAGTAGAATATCATGGGGATAGTGAAAATGGATCCATCCAGTTACAATCTGAAAAGGATTATGACGAAATCTGGGGTTCTGATGCAAAAGTGGAGATTGAATGGGAAAAGCGCGACAGAATGAGCCTTTTTTACTATAAAGAGGTTGAAAATAGTATTGCCACATACAATTCTATTGGCATTGTAGTAACCGAAAAAGTGAGGGATTGGTTAATGGGCCATGAATTCACTAAATGGTTTGGACAACGACGGAAAATGATAAGGAAAAGATTCTATATTGAAAAGATTATACATGGAATTTTTTACTGCGACATAACAGAGCGTCTGATTAATATCAACACTTCTATTATTGAGAGTCAATTTGAAAACTATAAATCGTTTGTTTTAAAATTTTATGATACAATTAATTGTCATTAATCTCTTTGCGCATAGATAAAAAAATTATCTCGTTTACTCGGTCCTCCCATTATTTTAAACTCTTTAATAACGAAGATACTCAGCAATTTTTGTAACTCATGCTTAGAAAAGAAGTGATAAAACCGATGATATGCTTTTTTTTGGTCTGAAAGAGTCCATGGTATTAATTTATCTCCGAATTCTATTAATCCTACCAATTCCTGGTTATATCTATGCTCAGAACTGAGGAATCTTTTTAACCAATCATAAAGAAAATGACTCCGGTATTTTTTCTGCCATTTACGCCAAACAGTTATAATTAAGCTTCCATTTGAGCGAAGAATTTTTTTGAGTGAGGACATCATCTTTTTTCTTTCTGCTCTATGTTTGATGTGATGAATAGTTGCGATGGAAAAAATATTTTGAACAGAATTATATCTTATAGGAAGATATCTAATATCAGCTTGGATAATTTGAATAACAGAAGATTCTTTTTTAGAATAATGCTCTGGGTTTTTTAAATCATCCCGTGCGATTTTTAGCAATTCAAGAGATATATCTATCCCAATTATCTTTAAAGGAGGGGTTCCTAAGATTTTAAAATTCCTGCCATTAGCAGCTCCTAGATCTAGGATTATACCATTGAATAAGTACCCCTTTTTTTTTAGATAGGTCATAAAAAATTCGAGCGGTCTCCACGGTTTTTTTCTCTTTTGATGATAATCCTGTGCGATCTGGTTAAAAATTTGACCCTCCATAAAATGATAGCAGTTCGTTTTTGTTATAAACTATAAATGTTATATAGATTTATTATTTTCAATATAATTAAATCTTTTAATTAGGAATTCGAGAAATGGAAGAATCGGGGAAATTTCTTAATGAATTCTTATCAGTGATGAGAGAAGATCTCTTAAATTTTTTCCATAAAACTCATTCCTATTTAAGAGATCTCGTCTCCTATAAAAAATTTAAATTAAAGAAAAAAGTACCCTCACATACCGATAGCTCTTTTAAAAGAGAATTAGATGAAATACTAAAAGCCGTTAAAACGGGATTAAATACGATAGGTGTTCCAATACAACTCTTAACCCAGATTCAAAACGATTTTTATAAGGATATTATCACAAAGTCAATGGAAATGGCATTTTATGACTCTTATCTTGAATATTATCTACAAGAGTATGTAAACAAGATTCTTCTTGATATCATAATTGAATATATATCGGGATTAGATAATAGAAAGATTGAAACACTAAACCTTTTTAAACTGCTTCCTCCAGGTTCTTTATTGAAATTAGACCAATTAAAGGAAGCTAATTTAATCGATTCTAATAATAGAGAGAGTATTATTCGATATTTCAACAGGGGGATAATGAACTTTAAAGATTTATCTTTAAAAAAACAAGAAATCACTTTCTCCCAAAATGAAGAAGAATCAACTACTGACATCTTAAAGCAATTAGAGGAAGCGAAAAAAGAATCTTTAGAAACTTTAAAAACTCCAAAAAAGGAATTAGTACCAGATCCATTAGCAAAAATTGATAACTCTCACATCAAAAGGGAACAGCCTTTAAGTCAAACAGAAACACATTCCACCCTTCCCCTCCAGAAAAATAAAGAGGTTTTTTTGGATTCCTTTGGCAACCTTCCTTCAATTCACCCTGATCTCATATCTAAGATAAAAATTAACATTAACAACTTGTTGAATTCTAGAATTGTTAATCCTAATTTTTTTGATGTTGAAAATTTATTTTATTACATTTCAATATTGAAAATGCTCGGGATAGAAAATCCATTTTCTCAGGCAGAGATTTCAGAAATCATAAAAAAATATGTCTCTAATAAAATTTTTCGAAATTCAGAAAAAGATATCGCCGATACAACAACAAACTTTTATGGAATAGCACTTTTGATGGAATTAGGCATACCTACTGAAAGAGTGTTTATTGATTTTAAATTTATAGAAGATTTTATAACAAATGAATTAAAAGAATTTATACCCGGAAAACTGCAATTGAATTATTATGCTCATCTTTCCTTACTATTACTGGGAAAAGAAGATGCCATCCAAATAGATAAGAAAATTCACATTGATCAACTCAAGAGTATAAATTTATTACAAGAAAAAAATCATAATTTAATTTCAGATATTTATTTTCAATTATCAACGCTTAAGATTATGGATAAGGATATTGATCTAAATGAGTTAAAGAGATTATATTTAGATGAGATGAAAAAATACTTTATTTCGGAAGGAGAGGGTGGAGATTTATTGACAGCTGCCGCTAGAGTGTTGCTAATCTTAGACTTACTTGATGTTAAAGAGCAGGAAGTCGCCTTATGTAACAGATTATTAAATTTCCTTACTGCATCAACAAATTTCTTTAGTTTAGATAATCTAGATAAAGATTTTAACTGGCGAATTGATCAATTAGCCTATAAAGTTGAATTAAAAATGATTTTTTGGGTTTTATTAGCCAGCTCTCAGTATGCTCCTTTAAAAACACTCTTTCTTTAGTTTAGTATATTTTTAGGACTTTTAAGTGTTATATATTAAATTTCATTGCTTCTTTCAAGTAATTCTTCGCTGTATGTATGGAATTGGAATTGTTATTCCATTTTTCATTGAAAATGTTATTTGTCCTAATCTCTTCTAGTGTTCTCTTGCCAATTTTTAACCAATACTTATAATCAATGATAGTAGTATTCCCTTCTATACCCGGACAATAAGATTTTGCTTTCTCAGTATAAAAAATATTTGGTTCCTTTTCAAAATCATATGAAAACGGAAAGGTTTGGCATAATCGTGGCCTGATTTGATAAATTCTGCATTGATTTTTACCCACATCATAAAAAAAACACTTTCCTTGAGAATCTTTTAGTATTCCTATAAACACCATTCCCTTTTCAGTCTTTATTGGAGTGAAGACCATTTTTTGAAAAAAAAGCTTAGATTTTTTTCCTTCAAATACATAAAATCCAACAATTTCCAGTATTTCATTTAACTCAAGTTTTAGACTTTCAACAATTCGTAATATATCCAAAAATGTTAAGTTTACAATCGTATTTCTATCTGTACAACAATTCCCACACCTTGTACAGGAGAATCTTAATTGATTTGGATAAACCATTAAAAAAAGAAAAGAAATGTAAAATTTGAATTTTATCTTTATAAGTTAAGGAATCGAAGGCATGAGTATTTTATGCTCGATCAACGATTCTATTGCCTCAATTACAAGATCTTTATTATCCTCACTAACCATTTCAACAACACTACTTAGATTTATATGTTCACTCTCACCCCTTGCCATCGACTGAATAACGTTGAGTACTCGAACTTCCATCTTTGTAAGAGTTTTTTCCTTTTTCATTTGTGCAAGATCAGATTTACGAGATAGTCTAAAAGACTCTTTATAGTGTAATTGAAAATACTCATCTATTATTGAAGGAACTATTTTTTCTAAATTGTCTAAGGCTCCATCCCAATCTTGTAGTTCTTGAGAAAGTTTAAGATTTAACGCTAACATTAACAGAGAAACTTGGTTTTTTAAGCTATCAGAAGATTTTTCCCTAAGAACAAATACAATTCTTATATCTTCTCTATCCGCAATAAGGCAATAGAAATATTTAAAATCTAATTCAATAATTTTCTCAATGCCATAGCTTTCTTTTAAGTCTTCTGTTCCAGATTCAGTTTCCTCTTTGCCTGTAAATTCTTCTCCTATTGTAGTAATAGCCTGAATAAATCCTGAAAACAATTCTTTCTTGTGCTTTTCTAAAATGGAATAGCTCTTGGAATAAATTGGAATACCACTTAATCGATGAGTTATAACAATGGCCTGAACATTTTGAAGATCCTTAAATTTCTGTGTTTTAGCTAATAGACTAGCTTCTTTTCTTCTACGCCTCGGTAATATAACATATGACCTTAAACTTAGTGCTCCAAGTATGCTTATAACGCTTACTGAAACAAGGATTATTATCCATATTAAAAAGACTGGAAAATCATCTACAGGGACAATAATTGGAGGTTCTTCAATTATTACAATGAAAGAATCTTGTGTTATTTTGTGAATGGAACCCTCTGGTGTAATTGTCAAATCGAATTTATAATTTCCCCGTAAACTATCAGGTAATTCTATGAAAACCTGGTAAGTTCCGGGGGTAGTCTCGTTAATTGTTCCTACACCATATTGCCATGAATATGTAATCAACGCATTTTGGATAGTACCATTAGTTATGGGATCAAATAACTGAATTTCAATGTTTAGTGTTTCCCCCACTTCTGCATTAAGTGAATCTTCGAATCCTATAGGAACAACTACAATATCAATTTGATCTACCAATAATTGGAATCCAAAAGTGGTGGTTCTATAATTTGGGTCATCAAACTGAAGATACAAATAATTTATTCCAAAAGTAAAATTATCTGGGGAACAAGTAATTGACGTGTTAAACCAATAATTTGAAACCTCTGTTAAATTTTTATAAAGCGCTCCACTTGTACAAGAAATAGATCCTCCTGACAGATAAAATCCATCTATATTGGAGATTGCTCGAGCTGAGATGTTAATAGCATCGTTAAAAGTCGTTTCAATTAATGAATTTTCCAAGATATCTTGGTTATTAATTTGAACCGATAAATTGACGGTTTGTTTTATTATCTGAAATTGGTAAATATAATATTGAGGTTCATAACCAACAGCCGAGAAGTTAATGCTTAACTGATGTATTCCAATGATATCAATGAAAACCGTGCTGAATTCAATATTGTATGTGCCATTCCCCGGATTAGTAATTGAATATAGAGATTCATTTGTAATACTGATATTCACGAGTGCTCCGTTTATCCCATCTCCGTCATAATCAGAGAATTTAAATTTAATAGTGGAATTGGCATGAAGCTCAATGTTGTATTCTGATTCAAGAACCAAAATGTTTGTTTCTTCTCCCAAATTAATTTCAAGCGTAAAATTAATGTTAAAAAATCCCATTTTTGAGGAACTAATAAGAATATTGTGTAATCCTCTGGTAAGTAAATCTGCTGTATCTACTACAGTTTCGTAAATCCCTAATGCTGACTCTGTAAAATTACGTATCCCATCAGTCCAATTATATGAAACAATTGAGTTTGATATTGATTGATTGTTTTCAGGATCATGTAAATAAACTCTGAGTGGAATTATATCTCCTACAAATCCTTCGGTTCTTAAATCCAGTTTTGCATCATCAGGTTTTAATAATGTAAGGGTACTTTGATGAGTCAAAACGAAGTCAGAACTTATACCCCCCACCGCAGTTCCATTACTCCAGAAGATCGTATAATTATATTGCCCACCGTAAGTACTCAAGGGGGAAAAGTTAATTTCAGAAAAAATTATTGTACCATTAGAGAAGGGATTTTTACTTTCCTGATACCAAATTGCTCCTGTAGGATCATAAATGGTTAAATTCGCAAATGTAGAACCTAAATTCGGTGGAATCATATTACTATTATTAATTTGAGTCTTAATTCTCGTAGACTCCCCAGTAATAAATGAAATTCCCCCCCATTGTCCTCCTTTAAGCATTTTAGTATTAGATAATTCAATATAATTGGGGGACGTTGCTCTAAATGTCCACCATCCAGGAAATTCTGCATTGGATTTATTGATTGTTAAAAAATGATCGCCTTCACCTCCCGCATCAAAAGATATCGCTTGTAGGGTAGGATCTAAGACTGAAATAAAACTCCATTCAATTGGTTTGAACACTCTAAATTCAAAATCTTCATATTGAGAGGGCATATAGAAATTATGTGTGAATTCCCAATAAACAGTCCCATTTTTTAAGATGCGATAGGAAACCCCTTCTTGAGTAGTTTGACCAATTTTTGAAGTTGTATCATGGTGACCATATAAGAATGTATCTAATTCAAATTCAAGAGAAGGAGACTTAGTTTGTACAGTTAAAACTATAGGATTAGTATCCCAGTTATCGGTAAGATTTAAATTGGAGGTACCCCATTCACTGTTTTGATTTGGGCTATAATTATTGAGTTTTAGTTCTATGTCAGATTGAGACGAATTTGCCATGGATGTTACTACTAAACTAACATTATCGAACCAGATTATGTTTTGATAAGCTTCTTCAAAATAAGTAAGGCTCACAGAGCTACCACTCATAATACCAACAGATATTGTATGTTGATTCTGGTTTAAGTTTCCTGTAAAGACTTCTGAAGTATTTATCCACAGGTCCATATATATTTTTCCTGTCTTATGCCACGTACTTTTTCCCGCATCAATTATATCTCTCATTCCTTTCGAATACACCACTTTATCGTTAACCTTTAGATACATATAATTATCATTTGACTTCAATCCAAATGGAACATTGTAATCAAAACTAATATAGGCATCCTTGATGGAACCTCGAGGTATAGTAATATTTTGATAAATTTCTGAAAATGCACCTTCGGTATAATCAAATTCCTCTTGACTAATAAACTCCCCATATAATCCCACGTACATACCAGTCGCATTCCCCTCCTCACCGGGACCATAAATATTTGTTCCACTCACTCCGTTCTCAACATAATTAAATCCCCATGTATCCGAATTAATATCATAATTTGAACTAGCGTTTAAAAATTCATAATAATCCACATAGTATCCATAATAATTCCCACTGGAATCAGAATCATAGGTAAATTTCATTGTATCACCTGGAATCCATGGACTATATACATTTGTTCTATTTTCTGTATCTGTTATCAAATGATCGTCATTACTAGCATCACGTAGAAGGAAATAATCATAATATCGCTCAAAACTAATATTTACAAAATGTGCTCGCATATATGTAGCACCAGTTTCGGTAATGGTGTCTACAACACTATTAGGATTGTGACCTTGATCATAAGGGTGAGGAGTTTCAGATACTTGGTATGTTCTGTAAATTGTAGGAGATTGAAATCCCGAATTGTTTACCCAATTTCTTGTATCTTGAATATTTGTAATGATTGTTTCGATAGTTGAGACTTCCCAATCATGGTCAGAATCTAAATAATAAGTCAAGTTGACTTCTTCTTGTTCTGAAACTGCAACTTCTTGATTAAATTTATATAGATTTCCAGTTTCATTAATATTTAAAGATGGTTCTATACCTTGGAATAAAGAAGTATCCCCATTACTTATCAGTAAATCATAGTGAGTGACACTCTTGTTATCATTATCAATATTTTGCTCTAATTTTGAATCAGAAATAAAGTTTGAACCCAGAATTGAGACCAAAATTAACGCTATTAATACAAAAACCAAGTATTTGGTTTTTTCCTTTTTGAAAATAACTTTTCTTGTCTGATAAATAATCATACCCTTATACCTACAAATTTACTGTTATGTTATAAAAATGAAAATTCATAAATTTAAATAAATAGCATAGAACAGAATTAGTTAGGTAGAAATTCATTTCTTAAATCGTCTATCAGAAATTTTTTATTACTTGAAGAGAGGCTATTGATATCTACTCCGTGAGTATTATAATTATCGGGAGGGAAATCTTCGCATAATGAGAGGAGAAGGATTATTGCATTAGTAACTAAGCTCCTATTTCTTTTATTCTCCAATAATTTCATCAATTTAATAAGGGCTCTGTTTTTCCAAAGTTCTAGTCTTTCCTTACTTGTTTTTTCGCATTGAAATGAATCAAATATTATTTGATAGCATTCTGTTTCGGAATGCATAAGGTTATTTCCCATCTCCACTATTACCGCACCGACATAAGTTCAGATTAAGTTTTTTCTCTTAGTTTATAAAATTCCTTTCTTTTTTATCATCTAATATAATACGAGTATATCACATGTTGACAGTATTTAGGAAAGAATAATTATCGAACTTATCTTAGTTAAGAATTCCAAATATAAGACATGTTTAATTTTTTAAACAAATGCAAGAATTATTAGCTATATTAAACAGTCTTAAAACAGAAGATGTTAGTAAGATCGTACGAGATCGAGTAAATGACTTTAAACGGTTTCAAAGAGGACCTTCAAAGGAGATCTTTAACGAGCTATGTTTTTGCATATTGACCGCAAATTGCAGCGCAGAGAAGTGTATTGAAGTTCAAAATACAATCGGCAATAAATTTCATGATTTATCAGAGACGGAATTAGCGAGGGTTTTAAAAAGATGTGGTTATCGCTTTCCTAATATTAGGGCTAAATATATTGTAGAAACAAGAGAACTTCAAGAAGAAGTTTATCTTAATATTAAAAATCCTTTCAACCAACCCGATTTAAGAAAGTGGATTGTAGAGAATGTTAGAGGATTAGGATACAAAGAAGCAAGCCATTTCTTAAGAAATATTGGCTTTACACAATATGCCATCATTGATTTCCATATTATCGATGTTTTAGTGAAATTTAACGCTATTGAACGTCCTAAAACCTTAACCCCGAAGAAGTACCTTGAAATAGAGAGGATTCTAAATAACCTCGCAAAACAGGTAAATCTCAATCTTGCTGAACTAGATTTATACTTGTGGTATTTAGAGACTGGAAAGATTCTTAAATAGTCGAGACTGTTCTTTAAATCATTAAATTAAAAGGAGGGGTGAATATAGAATTATTTTTTTTTGGAAGAACGGTTGTTTTCCTGTCTCGTGTATCACGTGTACATCCTGTAAGGTTAACGAGATCATTATCCTTCTAGTACAGTGACTATACGTGTTAACCTATAATCACCCCATTTTTGGAGTGATGGAGAATCTACTCCAGAACAATAATAAGACAAAAATGTTTATAAAGATTTTCCTTTTCAACAATAATAAGTGAGAAAAACAAGGGGAAAAGAAGATACTTTTTTTAGATTTTCCATTGACCTTCTTCATAAATTATCTTATTGTCTGCCAAAATCTTAGACCCTGGTTGTTTCATATCCTTCAAGATATCCCAATGAATTGCGCTTTGGTTTTGTGCACCCGATTCCTCAAGCCCCGCCCCAAGAGCACAATGTATTGTACCTCCCATCTTTTCATCAAAAAGCATATTTTTCGTAAATTTTGTAATCCCGTAATTTGTACCGATCGCAAATTCTCCGAGAATTTCCGCGTTTTCAATCTTTAATATTTCCTCAAGAAGAGCTTCTCCTTTACTAGCCCTTCCTTTAACTACCTTCCCCTCTTTAAACTCAAGAAAAATATCTTGAATCTCGTTTCCGAGGTAAATTCCCGGATAAGTAAATCGAATCTTACCATTTACCGAGTCCTCTATTGGCGATGTAAAGATTTCACCATCGGGTAAATTTAATTCTCCATAACAATTAATCCATGTTCTTCCCTTTGTTATTAATGTGAGATCTGTGTCTTCACCGATCACCTGAATTTTATGAACCTTATTCAGATAGGTTACTAGATCGTTCTGTCTGGTTTTAATCGTTAGCCACTCATTTATTGGATTCTCTTTATCAAGGAATAAGGCTTTTTCAATAAATTCATAATATGAAAATAAATCCATATTTGCTTCTTGTGCTAAGGAATTACACGGTAATGGTAACACGAGATATCTTAGTTCTTTAGTAGCCATCCTTCTCATGAGAATATTACTAAGTTCTCTTTGGCTCGGGGATCCTCGAACCTTGGTAATTAAACTTGGATCAACAGTACTCAGTTTTCGGGTATTGTAATCCCCGAAAAATACGATAAATACGTCGACATCTTCAAATACCTTCTTTTTTATTGGATCTAAGTATAATAATTGTTCCTCCGATGAATACTTAAATGTTAGCTCCTCTATTCCTTCAATTTGGGGTATCATGAGAGTGTGCCCTCCCGCTTTGGTAATCTCAACGAATAATGCTTGAAAGAGTTCTGTGGCAAAAGAAGGACCAGTAATAAATACTTTATCTCCTTTATTGATTTTCACAGAATAATTAACTACAACTTCAGCAAGTTTATTATAAAAAGAATTAATCATGTATTAGTTAAATGAGGCGTCACTATAAATGATTTCTGCTTGTTATAGGTCATCCAATTATTGGTGGTTTTAAATCCTTCCGGGGTTCTCTCTTATCTAAAGTTTTCTCTCGATACCAGGAATAGAAACCCAAAAATATGATAAATATTGAGAAACCAAAATAAAATATCCAAAAAGTAAAACTTGCTGTGAATAAAACTGGTTTTATTTTAGCAGAACTTACCTTTACCGCTACTAATACTAATCCTGTTAAAGCTATTATCGAAGAAATTAACCCCAAGATACACTCAAAGTATATAGCTGATCTGAATTTTTTTGGATTATAAGTTATTGGCAACTTTTATCCTCAATTGGCTCTTAGTAATACAAGGTGAACGTTATATTGCACATTAAGGTTTCTTTTAATCTTATAATGGATTAAAGTATATTTATACCTTATTGATGAATAAACCTATTCTATAAGATACTATCCGACAATTGGGGCCTTTAAGGGTTTTTTCGATTTAATTATCCCGTATTTCTTTATTTGGTAATATCCACGAAGACCAACAAAAATCATTACTATTGAAAAGAGCATATAGGCAATCCAGAATGTAAGTCCAGTTGTAAACCAACCCATATTATAGATCTCAACTTTTATTGCACTAAAAAGAATTCCAGAAGTTGAAATCACGGATGAAATTAAGCCACAAACAAGGTCAAAGTATATTGCTTTTCTTTCATTTTCTAATTTTGATTTGCGCATAGGTCAATCACTTAATCTTCAAAAAGTCTTCTATATAATTGTAAACTTTTTCTAGTATTTCAATTTTAGGTAAAAAAGTAAACCTTACATGACCATTCCCAAATTCACCAAATCCCGACCCATACACTCCACAAACACCAGTTGTTTTTAGAAGTTCCAATGTAAACTCTTTGTCATCTTTCCACTTCTTTAATTCCCCAAAGTTAAACTTGGGAAAGAGATAGAATGCCCCAGTCGGTTTTACACATGTAATTCCTTCAATTTGTCTTAATCTCTTATATGAATAGTCTCTTCTTTCTCGTAACTTGGCTACCATTTCCCGAGTATGAGTACCCGGATTTCTCAAAATTTCTATTCCAGCATATTGCGCAATAGAACTAGATGAGAGTCTAGCTCTTGCCATTTTTGCAATTCCTTCTTTTAAGGCCACAAGCTTATTCTCGGGATCATAGTAATACATATATCCTAAACGCCATCCAGTAGCAAGGTGTGATTTTGAAAATCCATTCAATCCAATAATGGGAACATCTTTACTTAAGCTTGCCGGGGAAATAAACGGTTTTTCATAAATGATTTGGTCATAAATCTCATCAGATATCACGGGCAAATCATATTCCCCCGCAATATCAATTATTTCTCTAATCTTTTTCTCACTATACATAATTCCTGTAGGATTATTGGGAGAACAAATCAATATTGCCTGTGTTTTATCTGAAATTTTTTTTCTCATATCATCTATATTAGGTTCCCATTCATTTTCCTCGTCTAATTGATACTCTATAGGAACGCCATCAAAGAATTTAGCGTAATTAATGTAGAGTGGATAACTTGGGCCCGGAATTAACAATTCCTTTCCATTTTCGATAAATCCTGCGGTTAAGAAAAAAATTGCTTCAGTTACACCCGTCGTTACCAAGATATCATCAGCTGTAACATTCACTTTATAAGTTTTAAGCAAAGATTTACTGATTTCATCCCTTAGCTCTAGAGCTCCAAGTGAATCAACATAGAAATTCTTTCCACTGAAAGAGGCATCTGCTACTGCTTGTGAAATATATTTAGGTGTTGTAAAGTCATAAATTACAGGGTCTCCAATATTTAAATGATATATTTTCTTCCCACTTTTAGCAACTTCATTCGCAATTGCTGCAATTTCACGAATAGCGTAAGAAATTTTACCAATTCTCTCTGAAACCATAAAAATTGAACTCGTTATCTTTGATGATCAAATCGAATTTACTTTAATTGTTTTCATATTTCAAATCTAAATAATTTTACTAATTGTTAAACCATTAATCCCTCTGAAAAAGAACCAAATATATAATGAACTAATATATTTGATGCTTATATTTGCTCAACGACAATTATTAGGAAACAGAATAAAACACTCCAAATTGGAAAAAGAAATAAGCTTAAATAGATCTTGTTTGCATTAATATTATACACTTTTAATGTGTAATATTACAAATTAAAAAAATAAACGGTGTAAAAATTGGGAAAAACATTTGGTGTAATATCTACATTATTGGGGTTTGTTGGATTAGTAATGCTGATACTTCACTTATTCGTCTTTATTATTCCTTTTGGTCTGTTCGTAATTTGGGCTTTTGCTGTAGTTGCAATAGTCTTTGGTATAATCGGTATGATTAAAGATGATTCAAAAGGATTTGGAGTCTTAGGTTTAATACTAGGTATTCTTACGATTGTATTATGGATATTAGCCCCTATAATCTTTCTCGGGATGCTAATTAGTATGCTTCCCTAAATCCTAATTAACTAAGCTAAAAGAATATAAATCCTCTTTTTTTTCTTTTTCAATCCTTAAGTAATTTCACGATAGATTTAAATTGCAAACGAAATAGATGATAGAGATATATGATTTAAAAATGAAGAAATCCATATTAACATAGTTTTAAATTCAACAAATCATCGCGGTGAAATAATTGGTTAATACATTTGGTTTATATTCTTTACTTTGTGGAGTTGCTGCTATAGCCTTAGTCTGGGTTGTACCTCTCTATCTGATAATAATTCCCGGTGCTGCAATAATTTTTGGAGGTATCGGAATTGTTAAAGACGATACAAAAACTCTAGGAATAGTAGGAGTTGTAGTTGGAACTATCGGATTTATATTATGGATTTTAATGCCGATTTTCCTCGTGACATTGGTATTATCTATGCTTTAGGCTTCCAAGACTACTAAGCAATAGTCAAGTTTTAAAAAAAAGGTAAGGTATAATTATAGTAATAAATCCCAATCGACCTCTTCTTCAATAAGGTCAAGAACTTTTTGCATTTCATCTTCTTGAATGCCTGGTTTCAGTCTTTCTAAGTTTCGTATTGTAGTATATGTATCGGAAGGACTGAGAATAATTGGTATCCCTTTTTCATTCGCAAGAGTCACAACACTCATGTCAGGTTGAATAAATCCAGTTAATATTAGTACAGAAACATTCTGTTCTAATGCAGCCATGGCTAGATCTGTTCGATCTCCTCCTGTAATAAAAGCTACACTCTTTACTTGCCTCAAATAATTAAGTGCTGAATGCACATTCATAGCACCAATAAGAAAGGTTTCTACTAGGTTAGATAATCCTTTTGAAGCTTTATCATTTATAAGTTCCCCACCAATTTGTTCTTTAATTTCGAGTACTCGGGGGGAGAATAGCTCAACACTTTTTTCAATTATTCCTAGCACAGGTATATTGTATTTGTCAATATGATCTTCTGCGAGCTCCTTGATTCTCGCAATATACTCAAATTCAATTTTATTAAAAAGAATGCCTAAAAGCCCTATATTTCGGGATTCAAAATATTTTTTCGTAAAGAAAATATTATCAATGCACCGATCTGAGGATTCTGTAGAAATAAATATTAATTTGTCAATACCTAACGCTTGCGCGATACTCACATCATCAATTCCTACTCTGACAAATTTCCTTATACTTGGATTACCCTCAACTACAACATAATCAACATCTTTTGCTATAGTGTCATAAGCAGTTTTAATTTTTTTTAAATATTCTTCTTTCTTATTCGCATCCACCAAATCAACATAATACGCATCAGGAATGGAAGCTGGAGAGATATAATCATAAGGATGATCAGTTTTGTACACGGTGTTTAAGATAAACCCCACATCAGGGTCTGCCTTGTTTGTAAATGCAGCAATCGGTACCCCAATCGGTTTAAAATAGGCAAATTTCTTTCCTAGTTTTTTTAACTTTTGGATAAAGCCAATTGACACAAAACTTTTTCCAGCTCGTTCTTCTAAGGAACTCAAATAAAATGTCTTTGTCATTTTCTTCCCTTTTTGTTTTCTTTCTGACTGTTTAATAAATTTTGTATTTTATAAATTATTATCTACTTATTGTGATTTTTATATCAACAGCACTATATCCTTTTACAAAAGCTAAAAGAGGATTAATATCTAACTCCACGATTTCTGGAAAATCATTTACAAGTTGAGAAAGTCTAAGAAGAACATCCACAATAGCCTCAAGATCTGAAGGGACTTCACCTCTTACACCATGAAGGAGATTATAAATTTTAGTACTCTCAATTAACTTCTGGGCATCTTCTTTAGTAAATTTATGAGCTAAGGAAAATGCGACATCTTGCATAAAATTTGCATAAATTCCCCCCGTCCCAAACATAAGAAGTGGCCCAAATTGTGGATCTCCGGACATCCCTATTATGATTTCATTAACTTTAGATTCACTTTTAAAGTCAATCATTTCTTGTACTTCAACACCATAGATTTTTGCATTCTGGGGTCCGAATTTCTTTGCATTATTAACAATTTGAATGTATGCTTCAAATGCATCTTGCTCAGTCTCGATATTCAACAAAATTCCTCCCACATCTGTTTTATGGATAATATTGGGAGATGAAATCTTCATAACAGACTTTCCTATCTCTGTAATAAGTTTCATTGCCTGTCTGGGAGTTTGAGCTAATCGGGATTTAGGCGATTTAATTCCATAACAATCAAAGATTTCACTCGTTTCATAACTCAACAAAACAGTCCTCCCATCCTCTCTAACATCAGCGAAAATTTCTTCAACTCTCTTCTTTTTAACTCTAAATTTGGGTATCTCTTTTTCATATAGTGGGGTAGATTTTAAATATTCACCACGCTTGATTAAGGTTTTCAATGAATGGGCTGCTCTATCTGGGAAATTGTAACAAGGGATCTGGTGTTGTTTTAGAAATTCTCGTCCCTCTGCGATATTTTTTCCTCCTATAAAAGAACATACAATTGGTTTATCCTTTAAGTGCTTAGTTGATATATCATGAATGATTTTAGCAACTTTAGTTGGCTCTGTTTGGGCTTGTGGAGTAACGATAATTAACGCTCCCTGGGTGGTAATTTTCCCAAAATTTTGGTTACTATTAATTCCAAAAACAGTTTTAATTGTAAATTCATATCTATCAGGGGAAGCATCTCCCACAATATCAATTGGATTAAAGATTGCTGCTTCTAGGGGTAAATTCGCTCTTAAAGCATGCAGTATTGGTTCTGAAAAACTCGCAAACTTTAGATTCTCGCGTTCAAATGCATCAGTTGCTACAATACCTGGTCCTCCTGCATTTGTAATTATTGCAAATGAATTATTCTTTGGAACAGGTTGATATAAAAATACTTCCCCATAATCAAATAAGTCTTCTATTGTTTTAGCCCTAATAACTCCACACTTTTCAAATGCTAAATCATAAGCA
>Ga0209536_100003163_pt1 | contig 26590 bp, 25 predicted proteins | sample DeeMarSeWOR28_12_FD_187461 | JGI IMG/M metagenome (GOLD analysis project Ga0209536, IMG submission 187461) | Marine sediment microbial communities from White Oak River estuary, North Carolina - WOR-2-8_12 (SPAdes) (version 2) | ecosystem: Environmental > Aquatic > Marine > Intertidal zone >...
CCGCCCGCCGAGATCGACCGCCTCGAGGCCCTCGAGCCCGGGACGCGGAGTGCACTGCTCGGCCTCGACGTGCACCGACGCCTGGTGGCGCGGATGGCCGCGACCTACCGGGCCACCTTCGCCGAGGTCCCCCATGTCGAGGGGACGCAGAGCGAAGCGCTCTTCCTCGACCTGCACCTACGCAGCGAGCGGGGTCGCGAACGGCTCGCGGCCAGCCTGCTGGAGACGCTGCGCCCGAAGCTCGCCCGAGATCCGCCGGGCTGCGCGCCGCCGGGCACGGCCGGGCCCGACCCGGGCCCCTAGTTCGCCGCGGGCGCGAGCGGCGGGAAGCGGGCCAGGAGCTCGCGCACCGATTCGAGCACGTCGTCCTCGCTGAAGTAACCGTCCGGATTGCGGCCCACGGTCCAGCCCGTCCAGACGATCTGCTTCGAGGAGGCGTCGATCAGGTCGATGGTCAGGATCCCCTCGCGAATGCGGCGCGTCGTCCACCAGCTGTCGTAGACGGAGGACCCGACGTAGACGGAGCGATTCCCGTACACGGAGCCGGCGCCCCAACCGACGGAAGAGCCCGATTGCTGGGGGAACTCGTCGATGCGAGCGCGGTAGCGCACCAGGAGCTCCGCGCCGTCGGGCTCGACCCGCACGAGCCCGCGCGCCACGAGTCCGCGATCCACGGCCCTGCGCATCCGCTTGTCGAGCAGCGAGTTCAGCACCGCGTCCTCGGCGACCGCCTCGGGGAGCTCACCCACCGGCTCGCGCAGCGGGGGCTCGAGCCAGGCGAACTTCTGGTAGCGCCTGAAGTCCACGCCGCCGTCGAAGTCGGTCCGGACCTCCAGAGAGGCGCAGGCGAAGAGCGCACCGACGCCGATCACCAGAGCTGTGAGCCTCGCGATCCGCATGGATCCTCGTCTCCTTCCGTCGCCAGCAAAGCGCCAATCCCGGCCCACCGCCACACGCGCCTCGCGCCGATCCCCAACCCGTCCAGCTCTCCGCCTGCGCTAGCGTGCCGGCGTGGGCCGGACCGTCCGGAAGATCGTCAGCTCCGTCGCGCTCTTCGCGGCGCTCCTGCCGCTCCTGGCCTGCACCGGAGGCGACCCGCCCGAGCAGCGAGCCGTTCCCAGCGAGCTCGCTGCCGAGTCCCGGGAGGCCCACCGACGACTTCCCCTGGACGGCGCCCACAACTTCCGCGACCTCGGCGGCTACCGCGCATCCGACGGGCGCTCGCTGCGCTGGGGCGTCCTCTACCGCTCCGATGCGCTCTCGGACCTGAGCGACGACGACCTGGTCTACCTGAATCGCCTCGATCTCCGGCGCGTCGTGGACTTCCGGTCGCCCCAGGAGCGCGAGCGCGAGCGCGACCGGCTCCCGCCGGGAGCCGAGGTGACCCTGGCTCCGATCGTCGGAGACGCCCTCGATCCCCGCGAGCTCGAAGCACTCCTGCTCTCCGGCGACGCCAGCGGCGAAGAGGTCGCCGATCTGCTCGTCGCTGCGAACCGCGCCTTCGTCACCGACTTCGCCGACGTCTATTCCGACTTCCTGCGCGGCCTCGCCGAGGCCGACGGGCTGCCCGTGCTCTTCCACTGCACCGCGGGGAAGGATCGGGCGGGCTTCGCCGCCGCCGTGACCCTGCTGGCCCTGGGAGTGCCCCGGAAGACGGTGATGCGCGACTACCTCCTCACCAACGGCTACAGCGAGGACCACACGCGCAGCGTCCTGCGTCTGATCCGTCTGGCCTCGCTCTTCCGAACCGAGCCGGACGACGTGCGACCGCTCTTCGAGGCGCGCCCGGAGTACCTCGAGGCCGCCTTCGCCACCATCGACGCGAAGTACGGCTCCGACGACGCGTATCTGCGCGAAGGGCTCGGCATCGACGACGCCCTGCGCGCGCGACTGCGTCGGAATCTGCTGGAGTGAGGATCAGCCGGCGTCCCGCCACACCTCGCCCGCCACCACGACGTCCGTGCGCGCGCGAAGAGCGGCCAGCAGCCGCTCCAGCGACTCGGCGCGACGCTCGGCGAGCAGCCCGTAGCGCACCCGATCGCGCACGGCCTCGAGAGGCAGCGGCACGGCGGCCACCCGCTCGTGGACCCAAACCAGGTGCAGGCCGTAGGAGGACCGGAGGGGACCCGACCAGATCCCCTGCGGCAGCGCAAAGACCCCGTCCGCGAAGTCCGCTCCGAAGCGGTCGCCGAGTGCGCGACGGGTCTGGAGCGGCTGGTCCGCGGAGAGCAGGAAGGCATCGCCGACGGCGTCCGGTGCGCCCGGAAGGGCGCCCTCCGTCACCAGACGATCGAGCAGGCGGGTCGCCTCCTCCTCCCGGTCGCCCGCGAAGTAGAGGTGGGTGATCCGCACCCGCTCGGGACGGACGTACTCCTCCCAGTCCCGCTCGTAGCGCCGCCGGATCTCCTCGTCGCCCGGCTCCGCCTCGGCCCCCAGGGTCTCGGCCATCAGGCGCATGCGCTGGACCAGCCGACGGCGCACCACGGGGTCACTCAGGTGCATGCCCAGGTCCACCGCCTCCTCGAAGAGGGACGCGTCGCTGCGATCGTCGGCGGCGCCGGCGAAGCGCATGTTCTGGACGAGTCGCCGGAAGATCACCGGATCGTCGCGGTCGAACCCCCGGGACCGCGCCTCGCGGATCAACAGCTCGTCGTCCACCTCGGCTCGAATCCGCGCTGCGAGCTCCGCGTCGCCGGGCTCGCGCCCGGTTTGCGCCCGTATCGTCGCTCGCAGCTCGTCCACCCGTTCGCGAGTCACGACGACCGGCGACGCGTCCTGGCCAGCTCGCAGCAGCGCCCGGTCCGCGACGAAGAGCGCCAGGCCGATGGCAATGAACGAGACCAGGGGGCGCTGCACGGCGGCAGCATAGCGAGCACGTCCGGCGTCACGATACGCCCGGAATACGCGGGTCCGGCGGCCCGCTGCGCTTCGACGCCGTCGCAGGAGATCGTCTAGAATCGGCCGCCCCTTCGCCTCGCGCGCCACCGCGCTCCGGTCCATGAGGCAAGACGATGACCGAGCCCCTTCGCACCCCGATGAATCGCGCGCCGGATCCGGAGCTCGGCTCCGACCCGATCCCCAAGCTCGGATGCGACATGTCCGGGCTCGACGACTCGCAGCTCTGCGACGACTACCACTACACGGTCCTTCCCAACCTCACGTTCAGCGCGCACTCGCCCTTGCCCGGGCGGCTGGTGCGCGGCGCCGCGCCCAGCGTGCGTTGATGGGTCTGCGGCGAATCAGTCGCGAGTGGGGCAGCTCGCCCCAGGCGAGGGGACGAACCCATCCCTGCGACGAGCAGCTCCAGAGCCCTCGAGACGCACTCTTTCGCGCGGTCAGCATCGACGCCGAGCCCGCGGTCGTGTTCCGCTGGCTCTGCCAACTCCGGATCGCGCCCTACAGCTACGACTGGATCGACAACCGCGGGCGCCGCAGCCCCCAGCACCTCACGCCGGGCCTCGACCAGCTCGCCGTCGGGCAGCGGGTGATGCGGATCTTCGAGCTCGTCGGATTCGAGGATGGGCGCTCCCTCACGCTGCGCCTGCGGCGACCCCGCACATGGCTCGACCTCGCCGTCTCCTACGAGGTCGCTCCCGAGCCCGACGGCCGCAGCCGCCTGCTGGTGACGCTCGTGCCCCGCTATGGCGAGGGACTCGTGGGCCAGGCCCTCCGTGCGACCCTTCCCACCCTCGACTGGATCATGATGCGCCGCCAGCTCCTGAACCTGAAGCGACTCGCGGAGACGCCAGCGTGATAGGCTCCTGCCGGGACCGACCGGGCGCTCTTCCATGCGAACCATCCTCGCCGCCATCGACTTCTCCTCCGCGACCGACCCGGTGGTCGCCCGGGCGACGTCGCTGGCGCGGGACCTCGATGCGGAGCTGCTGCTGATCCATGTCGCCGCGCCGGATCCCGACTTCGTGGGCTTCGAATCCGGGCCGCGGGGGGTCCGGGACTCGCGCGCCGCGGAGCTCCGCGACGAGCACCGCCGGATCCAGGCTCTGACCGAAGGGATCCGGCAGACCGGCCTCGACGCGCTGGGCCTGCTCGTCCAGGGTCCCACCGTGGCGACGATCCTCGACGAGGCGAAGCGCACCGAGGCGGAGATGGTCGTCGTCGGCTCCCACAGCCACGGCGCGCTCTTCCGCGCGCTGCTCGGCAGCACGAGCGAGGGACTCATCCGCGCCGGCCAGACCCCGGTCCTGGTCGTGCCCGCGGCGCGCGAGGCCGCAGACCGGGCCGCAAGCGAGGAAGCGATGTGATGCCCAGGGGAAGCCCCGAACGAACGCCCTCCGTCGGTGCCGCCATGACGCCCTTCCCCCACTTCGTGGACGTCATGGATCCGGTCTCGAAGATCGAGGAGCTGATGCGCCGCCATCGCATCCGTCACGTTCCGGTCCAGCAGGAGGGCCGCGTCGTGGGGATCGTCTCCGAACGCGAGCTGCACCACCTGGTGAACCCCTCGCTCCCGCGGGTCGACAGGGCGCGGATCCGCGCCCGGGACGTACTCGTCGCCGACCCCTACCTGGTCGAGATCGACACGCCGCTACGAGCGGTCGTGGCGGAGATGGCCGACCGGCACCTGGGATCGGCCATCGTCGTGAAGCGTGGGAAGCTGGCCGGGATCCTCTCGGTCGTCGACGTGTGCCGCATCCTCGCTCGCCTCCTGGACGAGCGGCATCCCGCACCCGGCGGCAACGAGGCCGCCTGACGCCAGACTCGGACTCGCGCGCGGCGGATCAGACCCGCGCGGCCTGGGCGAAGAGCAGCAGGCAGCACGCGAATCCGGCCAGGAACGCGACGGACCGGAGCGTGGCCCAGCTCGCCGCGTAGCAGACCGCGTGCAGGACACGGAAGAGGATGAAGGCGACCGAGAGGGTCGAGGCCGTGGCCGGGTCGACGCCGGCCAGGTGCGCGACCACCACGGCGGCCGTGAAGACCGGCAGGGCCTCCCGAGCGTTGTCCTGGGCGGCCTGGATCCGCGCCCCCACACCCTCGAGCGCCGCCTGCTGCTGGCGGGGATTCTCGTTGTCGAGGGCGCCGAACTGTCGGGTCCGGTAGTAGCCGCCGACGCCGGAGAGCACGTAGGGAATCAGTACCGCGATCAGCAGACAGAAGAAGGGTGTCGTCATCGTGTGGGCTCCGGGTCTCGCAGGCCACGCGGGCCTGCGACGTTTGGGGTGGCAGAGATGGCGGCGAGCCCGATCGGGAGGCGCATCCCGGGTCAGTCTCCTTCCGGGGACACGGCCGCGCCGACCTCGAAGAGGGGCTCGGCGATGCCGGCATCGTCCACGCGCCAGGGTGTCCACACCAGCCGGATCGGCTGCACTTCGAGATCGGACTTCCGTGGGCGGATGTTCACGGCCTCGATCGCGACCTCGTCGGTGTCGATCGCAGTCTCGAGCGACGCCACCTCCTCCTGGAACTCGCCTTCGAGGTCCGCCAGTCGCTCGCGGAGCTTCTCCACCCGCTCTTCGGCGCGAGCGATGTCGCCGCGCTCCCGTGCGGCGCGACCCACACCGCGCGCGGCGGTGGTCGCCCGTCCCACGTTTCGGCTGCTGGCGAGCTTGCGGCCAAAGAGCGCCCCCACGATGGTGGCACCGATCGAGATCGCTGACTGGAGCTTCTTCTCCCCGTACTGCTCCCGCTCGCGCTCCGCGCGTTCCTCGGCGCGCGCGATCTGATCCGCCAGTCGCGCGAGCTTCGGTGCGTAACGCTTGCGCAGCTTCTCGAGGGTGAGGTCGCGCCGCTCCCGCAGGACCTCACGCACCCGGCCGCGGAGCTCACCCTCACCCTCTCCCGGGCGCGAGATCAGCTTCAGCTTCGGCGCCCGCCAGAGCCGAAGGGGATGACATCGATAGAGGTGGGTCGCGAGCATCTTTCGCCAGCGCTCGTAGCTCTTCGCGCGAGAGCCGGCCGGGGGCAGCTCTGCGAAGCACGCCGACGGCTCGGGATCGGCCTCGAGATCCGGCACAGTGGGCCAGAAGGTGGCGCCCTCCACCCAGGGAGATCCCTCATCCGCACCGAGGGAGGAGAGCACCGCCACGTTGGTCCAGTCATCCACCTTCGCAGACGAGCTGGCGTAGTGGAGGGTCGCCGCACCCAGGACGGCGGGCCGATAGACCAGACGCCCATCGCCACCCACCGGCTTCGTGACCGGCAGGAAGGACTCGGTCACCCCGGCTGCTACGACCGGACGCCTCTGCTCCAGCTCCGGAGAGGACGGCACGGCGGGCGGCGACGGGCCCGGCTCCGCCTCCCCGGGCGTCAGGCCACGCAGCTGCTCGCGGGTGAGCGGGCCGGCGAGATAGGAGAGCGCCCAGCGCGTCTCGAACACCACCGGCTCGTCCTCGTGCACGTTGTTCATCAGGAAGACGCGACTCCGCAGCCCCGCCAGCACGCGCTCCGTCCGGGCGCGGTCGAAGCGGCCGCCCGCGGCGGCCGAGGCTCCCTCGAGCCCCTCGATCACCCGGCTCTTGTCGCGCTCGGTCTGGAGACGGCCGAGGAACCAGGTACCCGCGTTGGACAGCCCCTTGTAGTCGAGATCGACCGGATTCTGTGTCGCCAGGACGCAGCCCAGCCCGTAGGCCCGCGCCTGCTTCAGGAGCGTCAACATCGGCGTCTTCGACGGCGGATTGGCCGTCGGCGGGAAGTAGCCGAAGACCTCGTCCATGTAGAGCAGCGCGCGCAGGGTGCGGCTCCCCGGCTGCGCGCGCATCCAGGCGATGAGCTCGTTAAGCACCGAGGTGACGACGAACATGCGCTCGGCATCGTTCAGGTGTGCGATCGACACGATCGAGAGCTTTGGCTGGCCCGTCGGCGTGTAGAGCAGGCTGCCCGCCTCGAGGGGATCGCCCTCGGACCAGACCGAGAACCCGGGTGAGGCCAGCAGGTTGTTGAGCGCCATCGCCAGCTCGAAGCGATCCGACGCGGGGAAGAAGGACTCCAGGTCGAGCACGCCGACCCGTTCCATGGGCGGATTCTGGATGCGGCGGATCAGTGTGCCGAGGTCGAGGCTGCTCCCCGCGCGCCATGCGTGGTCCAGCAGGGTCGAGAGCAGGACGTGCTCGCGGCTGCGAAACGGGTCCGCCCGGATCCCGAGCAGGCCGAGCAGGCCCGAGACCGCTCCGGCCACCCGCTCTCGCAGGGCCTCCTCGTCCTCGAGGAGCGCGGGGGGCGGCGCCGCCAGTGAGCGCAGGATCGCCAGCGGCCGGCCGGCGCGACTCCCCGGCGTGTAGACCACGCGCTCGCTGGCGGCGGCGAAGCGCGCGATCCGATCCGGAGACTGGTCCCAGTCGGCGAGCCCGTCGCGCCACAGCGATGCCGTCGCGCGGGCCTCCTCCTCCGGCGTCCTGCCCCGACGCGCGGCGGCGGACTCGTCGATCCACGGCCGGAAGTCCGACGGGTCGAGCCGGGGGAAGGTGAGCAGGAGGTTGGCGAGGTCGCCCTTCGGGTCGATCGCGATCACCGGGATGCCGTCGATCGCGGCCTCCTCGAGCAGGCCGATGCCGAGGCCCGTCTTTCCGCTCCCCGTCATCCCCACGCAGACGGCGTGGGTGGTGAGGTCCTTCGAGTCGTAGAGGAGCAGCTCGTCGGCCCTCTCGCCGCCGTCGAGGTCGTAGCGGCGGCCGAGATAGAAGACCCCGAGCTTCTCGTAGATCGCGCTGCTCACACCCGCCTCCCCGACGATCGGTTGGATCCCGACGCCCGGTGCTCCTCCCGCTGCTCCGGCGACCCGTTCGAGCTTAGCCCGACCTGCGACCGACGAAGGAGATGGTACGTTCTCGCGGGCTTTCGGGGGGACGCTTGGTCCAGGACACGAGCGGCAGCACGCCGCTCCTTGCAGGGAAGGTCGCGGTCGTGACCGGCGGAGGCGCCGGCATCGGCGGCGCCGTCTCGAAGGTGCTGGCGGCCCACGGAGCCACGGTCGCGGTGGCCGAGATCGATCCGGATCGCGCGGCCGACGTGGTGGGAGAGATCACGGCGCGGGGCGGCCACGCCACGCCCCACGTCGTGGACGTCCGCGACCCGGAGGACACGGCGCGGCTGGTCGAAGACGTGCTGGGGAGACACGGAGGCGTCGACGTGCTGGTGAACAACGTCGGCGACTACCTGAGGGCGGTGCCCTTCCTGCGCTCCGAGCCGGACCACTGGGACGACCTCTACCGCATCAACCTGCACCACGTCTTCCTCGTGACCCGCGCCTTCCTGCCCTCGATGGTCGAGCGCGGAAGCGGGTCGATCATCAACGTCTCTTCCGTCGAAGGTCTGCGGGGCTATCCGGCAGACCCGGTCTACGGGGCGTTCAAGGCGGCGGTGGTCCACTTCACCCGCTGTCTGGCCCTGGAGCTCGGACGTCGCGGGATCCGCGTGAACGGCATCGCACCGGACCTGACCCAGACGCCCCAGGTGGACTACACGGCCGGCGTCACGCCGGAGCAGGAGCAGATGTGGGAGAGCTGGGCGCCGGTCGGGCGGATGGGCCTTCCCGAGGATCAGGCGGACGCGGTGCTCTTCCTGGCCTCGGACCTGTCGCGCTTCGTCACCGGCCACACCCTCCCCACCGACGGCGGGAGCCTCGCCGGAGGCGGCTGGTTCTGGTCCCCTGCCCGGCGCCGCTGGGTGAACCGCCCGAACGATCCGTAGGCAGGAGGGGTGGAACGATGTGGCTTCGATCCTGCACCCTCCTGGCGACGGCGCGCCGCTTTCGGGCCCGACTCGCGTGATCTCCCGCTTCGCGCCGTCCACCACGGGCCCCGCGCATCCCGGAACCCTGCTGGCGGCACTGCTCTGCTGGCTCGACGCCCGGGCCCTGGGCGCCCGGCTGCGGCTGCGCCTCGAGGACCTCGATCCGGAGCGCTCCCGTCCGGAGTGGAGGGAGGCGATGGGTCGCGATCTCACGTGGTTCGGCCTCGACTTCGACGACGTCGATCTCCAGAGCGAGGCGGGCGGCGCCCACGAGGCGGCCCTGGACCGGCTCGCCGAGCTCGGGCGGCTCTATCCCTGCAGCTGCACGCGCAGCGAGCTGCGGGCTCGCGGGCTGCCGACCGCCGAGGGCGGCACCCGCTACCCCGGCACCTGCCGCGGTCGGGCCCTGCCGCCCGACGGCTGGCGAGCCACCCGGGATCCTCTTCGCGTCGCACTTCCGACGGATCCGATCCCGGTGCGGGACGAGGGCGGCGAGCCCCTGGACCCCGACCCCGGCGCCGCCATGGGAGATCCGATCGTGCGCCGCCGCGACGGGTCGGTGGCCTACCAGCTCGCCGGCGTCGTGGACGACGCGCGGGTCGGCGTGACCCGGATCGTGCGAGGTCGCGACCTGGCGAGCTCCACCGCGACCCAGGTCGCCCTGCAACGCCTGCTGCTCCTGCCGGAGCCCACCTACCGACACCACCTGCTCCTGCTCGAGGAGCGCGGCGGGAAGCTCGCGAAGCTCCACGGCGCCGTGGACGTCACCACGCTGCGTCAGCACTACGACGCCGCTGCGCTCTGCGGTGTGCTCGCCCACGCAGCCGGGCTGCTGGAACGCCCGGATCCGGTGCGCCCGGTCGAGCTCCTCGACGGCTTCGCCTGGGAGTGCGTCGGGCGTCGAGACCGCGTGATGGGCTGGACCGGTGAACGACTCGAACTCGTGGACTGAGCGCCGGGCGGCTCCCGAGCCGGGCGACGCCCCTCTACCGGACGAAGGTGCCGGCGCCCGGTACGGGACTCACGCCCGTCGAGCCGAAGCGGCTGGGGCGCCACCAGTGGACGACGTGGTCGTTGCCCATCTCGTCGAAGTCCAGGAGGCTCACATCGAGCCGGAAGCCCTCCCAGCGACCGCCCTGCCGCTCGTCCAGGAACGCCGCGGGGATCGCGAGCTCGACGGCATAGCCGTCCGCGGTACGTCGCGCCGCCCTCCGGGTTCCCGGCGGCAACGCCGGAATCACGGACCCGGGGCTCGGGTCCCCTTCCGGCGCGGCCGGCGTGAGCCACGCGAAGGCGAGCTTCGCCACGACTCCGCTGCGGAGGGCCGCCCGAAAGCCCTCGTTCGCCGCCCGCTCCGGCTCGGGGCGGGCGTCGAGCACCACCGCCACGGCATCCTGCTTCCACGCGGGGCGCTCCGGAGTGGAGAAGGGGGTCGGATCCTTCACGCGCGCCGCGAGGTAGAGGAAGTCCTCGTCGTGGGCGACAGCGAAGCGGAACGAGGCGCCCCGCAGCGAGTCGGGGGGCAGCGGGCGCCCGGACACGGCGAACGGGAGCGACTCCCACTCGTCGAGGGCGCCGTCCACCACCAACGGCTCCGGCGCCGGGGGGCACTCGAAGCGCCGCTCCGGCAGCACCCAGCTCCGCTGCTCGATCTCGAGGGGCGAGCCGTCCGCCTTCTGCGTACGTAGCGTCCACCCGACCTCGGTCGGCGCCACCGCGCCCACCGGCATGGCCTCACGCGCCTCCACCTCGAGTGCAAAGCTCGCGGTCTCGCCGGGGGCCAGCTCCCGGGTCGAAACGGTCGGGATCACCACGAGGTCGCGGCCCGGGCGCACGCGCGCCTCGACCTCCAGGGGCGCCGCCCCGGGGTTGCGTACCGAGAAGTGGGCCGTGCCCTGCCCGAAACCGTCCTGCGCCGCGAAGGGCCCGGTCGAGAGCGCCCGGGAGAGCTGCGTCAGCTGGTTGCGGACCGCCAGGGTGCGGACGTCCTCGTCGTGGATGCCGTCGAGGAGCAGATTCGCAACGACCGGCCCCTGGGAGGTCATGGACACCAGGGTCACGTGATCGAACTCGCCGTGGTCGAGGCCGCGTAGCTTGCTGCGACCGCCCGTCGTGGCGAGGGTCACGTAGCGCCGGTCGCGCCTGACTTCCTTCGTGTAGTGGTGGATGTGCCCCGCGAAAACCGTGTAGGGCCGCTCTCCGAGCCACGACTCGATCGCGAGCCAGTCGGCGGGTATCTCCTGGCGATCCCAGAGGGGCTGGTGCAGGACCACGATCGTCCAGCGCACGCCCCGATGCTGCGAGAGCACTCGCTCCGCATAGCGGAGCTGATCCTCCCGGGTGTCGGGCCCGGGCACCGACGTCCCCGGGTCCGACGCGAACGAGATGAGCTCGCTGTTGAGGACGAGGAAGAGCACGTCCTTGTAGAGGAAGTGATAGAAGGAGGGGCCGAAGCGCTCGCGCCACTCCCGAGACATCAGCTCGTTCGAGAAGTCGTGATTCCCGGCGGTGTAGAAGAAGGGGGCGTCCAGGTCTGCGACGAAGCCCTCGAACTCGTCCCACATGGCGTCGAGCTTCGCGGGAGCCTCGGTGTAGCCCTCGATCAGGTCCCCCACGCTGAGTACGAAGGCCGGCTCGAGCAGAGCCGCCTTCTCGAGGCCGCGCTCGAAGACGTCACCCCGGTGCCCTCCGGTGCGATCGGAGACGAGGACGAAGTGGAAGTCCTCGGGTGCGTCGCGCACGGCGAGACCCGTCCACGGCTGGGGCCCACTGCGAGCATCCGTCCGGACCTTCGCCGGGACCTGGACGCATCCCAGCCAGGTCAGCGCGAGCGCCACGGCGAGCGCGATCCGGTGCATTCCGAAATGGAGACGCGGCATCGAAGCCCGGGATTCTAACGCCGAAGTCGCGGGCCACCCGCAGCAGTGCCCGCGATGGGCCGGGAGAGCGCCCGCCGAAGAGACGCCGAATGCATCGGCTCGGGAGGCCTCCCCGGCCCGGTCCGCACTCAGGTCTCGAGGACGACCTTCAGCACGTCCTCCTCGTGGGCGTCGAAGATCTCGTAGCCGCGCGCTCCCGCGGCGAGCGGAAGGCGATGGGTGATGATCTCTCTGGGATCGAGGCGCCCCTGCTCGATCAGGGGCAGCAGCTTCGGCACATAGCGCTGGGGATTCACGATGCCCGCCCGGATCGTCAGGTTCTTGCCCATGACACCGCTCAGGAAGGGAAGCGACAGCTCGTCGGCGGGAAAGACGCCGATCACCGCGATCCGCCCGCCGGGTCGGGTGACCTCGATGGCGTCTCGCACCAACGCGTCGAGGCCCACCGCCTCGATGGCGCAGTCGGCCCCGCGGCCGCGCGAGAGCTCCCGGACGCGCTCCACGAGCGACTCCCGCGACGGATCGAGGGGAACACAGCCGCGCTTCTCGGCCTTCGCGAGCCTCCCGCGATCGAGGTCGACGGCGACGACGCTGGACGCACCGCGCAGCAGTGCCGCGCGCTGGGCGAAGGTTCCGACCGGTCCGCAGCCGAAGACGACCACGACGTCTCCGGGGGCGACCTCGGCCAGGTCCGCACCCATGTAGCCCGTGGGCAGGATGTCCGTGAGGAAGAGGGCCCGCTCCGCGTCCAGGGAGTCCGGCACGGCGAAGAGATTCGCATCGGCGAAGGGGACGCGCGCCGCCTCGGCCTGACCGCCGGGAAGCAGCGGGCTGCCGAAGATGTTGGTGAGGGGCCCGGCGGCCGTCGTCACCTCGCAGCCGCTGCAGAGCTGCTGGCGGCACGCACTGCAGTGCCCGCAGCCCACCGTGCAGGACACGAGCACGCGGTCGCCCCTGCGGAAGCGACGCACGTCGGCGCCCGCATCTTCGACGACGCCGAGGAACTCGTGCCCCATGGTGAAGCCGCTGACGGGCATGGGCTCACCGTGATAGATGTGCAGGTCCGAGCCGCAGATGGCGGTCCGCTCGATGCGCACGACCACGTCCCCGGGCTCCTGGAGCGCCGGATCCGGCACGTCGTCGAGGCGCATGTCTCGCGGACCGTGGTAGACGATTCCCTTCAATGTCCCTTCTCCCAGGGGCCTCGTGTCGAAGGCAGCCCCGTTTTCGGCACAGCCACCCCCACGACGCGTCGACCGCGTCGAAGTCCATCGCCGCCTCTGCAGTCTGCGGGAGCATCCACCCTACACGCGCGCCGGGTCCGGCGAAAGCGGGGCGCGCGCCGACGGCGCTGATAGACTCGTCGCGGGAGAGAGCCGTGCCCGCCCACCTCGAGCTTCCCAGCGACCATCCTGGCGTCGCCCTCGTCACCATCGATCGCCCCGAGCGGGCGAACTCCCTCGACCCGCCCACGCTGCGGGCCCTGGCCGAGGACTGGCGCCGGGTCGCCGACGACGACGCGATCCGCTGCGCAGTGCTCACAGGAAGTGGCGAGCGGGTCTTCTGCTCCGGCATGGACCTGGCGACCACCATTCCCGCGTCCCAGCGGCTGGCCCGGGGCGAGCGCATCGACCCGGAGGACTTCGAGGGGCTGCGAGCCATCTCCACCGCGACCCTCGCCGGCTTCGACCTGCGCAAGCCCCTGGTGTGCGCCATCAACGGCCACGCCCGCGCCGTGGGTCTCGACATGATGCTGGCCTCGGAGCTGCGCTTTGCCGCGCCCCACGCCACCTTCGCTTTGGAGGAGGTAGCGCGGGGCCTCTATCCGACGGGACACGCGACGGTGCTGCTGCCGCGCCAGATCGGCTGGGTCCACGCACAGGAGCTCCTGCTCACGGCGCAGCCGATCGATGCCGCGCGCGCCGCCGAGATCGGCTTGATCAACCGCGTGGTCCCGGCAGAGCAGGTGCTGACGACGGCGCTCGCGGCCGCGGACGCCATCGCCAGCAACGCGCCCCTCGCCGTCCGCGCCACCCGCGACGGCGTTCGGGCCCTGCTGCACCTCTCCCTCGACGAGGCCTACGTCCGGCAGGAGGAGCTCGGCCGGCCGCTCCGACGGACCGAAGACGCGCGCGAAGGGGCCCGGGCTTTCCTCGAGAAGCGGAGGCCCGTGTGGAAGGGGCGTTGAGCGCGAAGCCCCGCTCGAGGGCCGACGCTCCGGGAGCGGCGCCGCTCAGCCCTCGAGGTCGTGGAAGCTGAGCGAGAGGCAGTAGCCCTTGAAGACGATGGCGCCGCCCAGACCAGCGGCCGCGTAGGCCAGATCCTCGGGAAGCTGCTCGACGACGACGATGCCGCGCACCTCCTCGCCGGCGCTGGCCAGGTGCTTCCGCACCCAGCCCATGCGGCGGAGCATGCCCGAGACGCTGTCGCCAACCTCCTCCTGTGCGGGAACGTGGACGACGACGAACGCCCCCTTGCGATCGCGCGCCAGCAGGTCGATCGAGCCGACGGGCGTGGGGAAGTCGATTCCCAGCGGATCGCCCTCGTCGTCGGCGTGGAGGCCGAGCCCCGTCTCCAGCAGCGCGGGCTGCTCGGCGAGCATCGCGCGAACCCGACCCGCGTCCAGCCCCGACGCTCCGCGGTGCGTCGATCCGACGGACCCGACCGTTGCGGCCGGGGTGGGAGTCGCGGCCGCGGGAGGCCGCGGCGGCGGATCGACGACTCGCATCACCACGTCCTCCTCGTCGAGCTCGAGATCGATCTCGTCGTCCTCGTCGGCGCCGACACCGCCCAGCGGAAGCGGAATGGCCGCGCTGCCGCTAGACCCCGCGTCCGTGGAGTGATCGGCTGCGCGACGCCCACAGCTCGGACACACCACGGTGCCCTGGACGAAGCGCGTATTGCAGGCCCTGCACATGCGCATGCACTGCAGATCGGCCTTCCGGAGCCCGGGCTGTAACTCCCGACCGCGGCCGCGGAGCCTCGGAATGGGGGCGAATGGACTCGATTCGAGGCGCCGACGCGGGCGGGATTCCTCAACGGGGCCGGGCCCCTGGCCGATACGTCGAGGACGTGGATGCCGCCAACCTCCAGGACTTCGGGATTGCGCTCCTGGGCGCTGCCGCCTTCCTCTACGTGGCGCAGCGGAGGCCGGCGACGGACATCCACGCCTCGGTGCTCTCGCTGCTCGCGTTCATGGTGGTCTCTGCCGGGGGGCGGCTCGCCATGGGGATGTCGAGCACCGACCTGGGCGCCCGGATCGGCCTCTACGCCGCCTACCTGGGGTCGTGCGGCATGACGCCCTGCGCGCTCTGGTTCGCCGCCCGCTTCACGCGCTCCCGGCTCGTCGAGCGTGGGCCTCAGCTCGTGCTGGCGGCCTCCATCCCGTGCGCCCTGGCCTTCCTCGCACTGGTGACGAACGACGGGCACCGGCTCTTCTCCGTGGCGCCCGTCCCGCCGGTTCTGCGCCAGGGAGCGCTGAGCTGGGCGGGCCCGGTGTTCTGGATCGCCCTGGCCTGGCAGCTCGCACTCGCCCTCGGCGCCCTGGGCATGTTCGCCCAGTACGCGATGCGCCCGGGCACGCCGCGGCAGCGCCTGCACGGCCAGGCGATGATGCTCGCCTGCGGGCTGCCGATGATGGCCTCCCTCGCCCATCACCTGCAGCTGTTCCCCCTGAGCGTGGACCCGACCCCGCTCTCCGTAGGCCTGGCCGTCGCCGCCGTCACCCTGATCGCGATTCGCGACCGCCTCGGCGACGTCCTGCCGCTGGCCCGACGCGACGTCATCGAGACGCTCTCCGACGCCGTCATCCTCACCGACCTGGACGGGAACGTCCTGGACCTCAACCCGGCCGCTGCGCGGCTGCTCTCTGCGCCGGAGCCCGGGACCTGGCGGGGACCGCTGCTCGCCCGGGCCCTGGCCCGGCTCGCCCCGGACGAGGCCATGGAGGGGGTCGAGCAGACCCTCGAGAGCGCCCTCGCGGCCCGCGCCCCGGTCGGGACGACCCTTCGGACCCGCAGCGGCCGGGACCTCGAGATCCACACCGACAGCGTGCGCCGCGGCGAGGGGGATCCCTCGGGCTGCTTCGCGTGGATCCGCGACGTCACCGAGACCCGCCGCTACGAGCGGATGCTGCGGGAGAGCCAGCAGCGGGTGATCGTCGGCGGCCTGGCCGCGGGCCTCGCCCACGAGGTGAACAACCCCCTGGCCTTCGTGGCCTCGAATCTCCAGCAGATCCATCGCACCTCGACCTTCGAGGCCTCGGAGCTCGAGCCCTTCGAGAAGGGCCGGGCCGAGGAACTGGCGGAGCTCTCGGAGGTCGTGGCGGAGACGATCGAGGGAGTGTCGAGGATCGCGGACATCGTCGGGCGGATCATCCGGCCGGGGACCCTCTCCGAGGACGACTGCGTCGGACTCGACCTCGCGCGCGTGATCGACGACGCCGTGCGACTGATCGAGCTCCACGGCCAGTATCCGGTGGGCACGCGGGTCGAACCCATCGCGAACCTGCCGGAGGTGGAAGGCTGCCCGGAGCGGCTCAGCCAGGCGCTGCTGAACCTCCTCCTGAATGCTCAGCAGGCCTGCCAGTCCGTCCCGGACGCCGTGGTCACGGTCGCGGCGAATGCCGAGGACGGAGGCGTCGCGGTTCGCATGGGCATCGAGGGCGGCAGCCGAGCCCGCCCCGAGGGCCTGGTCGCACCCAGCAGCTCGAACGCCGAGGCCGAGCTCTCCGCCGCCTACGAGATCGTGCGCGAGCACGGCGGCAGCCTCGAGGCCGGCGCGCCGGACGGCGCGCTCTTCGTAGTCCGACTTCCGGCAGCGGACTGATCGCGGTGCCACCGGAGCCCGCGCCGGAGGAGGCCGAAGTCCTCAGACGACGATGCGGTAGACGACCGTGCCGCGCGCGAACACGCGACCTTCTCGGGCAGTCGCGACCTCGACGTCGCTCCAGAGCATCTCGGCGTCGCGCTGCACCATGCGCCCGTAGGCCACCAGGTCCTCGCCCGGAGGCGGGGCGAAGAACCGTGCCTGGAGCGAGGGCGTAGACGCCTTGTAGCGGCCGGGCCCGGTCTCCGCCCAGGCGGCCATCGCACCCGTCGTGTCGAGGAGCGCCAGCACGGCCCCCTCGTGGAGACCGCCGCCCGTGTCGGCGTTGGCGTCGCGGGCGGAAAGCGTGATCCGCGACGTTCCCCCGGTCATGTGCTCCACGACGAGACCGCGCGCGAGCGTGTACGGCATCTGGCCCACGTGCGGGCCCATCACCCCCGGATCGGCCTCGCCGTGATCGCCGGCGGAGATCGCGAGCGACGCGGGCTCCGCGCCGAAGCGGCCTCGCACCGCCGTGGTGGCGTGAGCGATGGGCTTGCCGTCGGCGCGCTTCACGTCCACCTCGACGAAGCAGAGCTCCTTCCCGCGGCGCAGCAGCCGCGCCTGTGCCGTCACGTCCTCGTCGATCGCAGCCGCGAGGTAGTTGATCTGCACCGAGGCGGTGTGCCACGGGCCGGACTCCTCACCGAGCACCGCCCGCGTCACCGCGTGGGCACCGATCACCGAGAGGGACGCGGCGCACCCGCCGTGCAGGGCCTTGCCGGGGTTCGAGTTCTCCTCGCGGAACGGGAGGTGCAGCTGCGCGCTCTCGTCGCTGAGGGCGGTGAGCTCGACGCCCAGCGCCCGGCTGTATCCCGACTTCCCGATCCAGCTCTTCACGAATTCCATGGCGTCAGTCCCTCGCCGGCAGCAGACAGGAGTGGATCGACTCGTCGCCGGGGATCTCCCGCGCGAGCGTGCGAATCGCCAGCTCGGCGTCCCGGAGCGCGAAGTCGTGGGTGTGCATCCTCTCCACGGGATGACGCCGCGACTCGATCAGGCGGATCGCCTTGCCGTAGCCGCTGGAGGTCACACCGATGGCTCCCCGCACCTGGATCTCCTTCATGACGATCTTGTCGGAGACGAAGTCGGGAATGGCCTTGAAGCCCTTCACGCCGGCCAGGACCACGGTGCCGCCGGGTGCGACCAGGTCGAGCGCGTCGGCCACCGGCGCGGTCGAGTAGGAGGAGACGTCCACCACCACCTCGGCGCCGACGCCGTCCGTGATCTCGCGAACCCGCTGCTTCAGGTCCTCGTTCTCGACGTCGATCGAGTGGTCGGCGCCGAACTCGCGGGCCAGGGCGAGCTTTCGCGCGTCCGCCTCGAGACCCGTGACGATGATGCGGTCGGCGCCCGCCTCCCGACAGGCGAGCACGCTGGCCAGGCCCCGCTGCCCCGGACCGAGGATCACGACGGTGTCGCCGGGTCCCGTCCGCGGGATCTCCACCGCCCAGCGAAAGCCGGCCCCGATCGGGTTGAACATGACCGCCGTGCTGGGATCGAGGGAGGGATCCACCTTGTGCACCACGGAGTTCCCGTCCAGGTACATCAGCTCCGCGTAGGCGCCCCAGAGACCCGGCGGCTCGGAGAGCGGGATGTAGGAGTAGATGCGCCGCGTCCGGCAGAGGTGGTAGCTGCCGGAGAGACAGGGGCGACAGAACCGGCAGGACAGCATGGTCTCGACGGCGACCCGATCTCCCACGTCCACACCCCAGCGGCGCGCGGCCGCGTCGCCGATGGCCTCGATGCGGCCCAGGGGCTCGTGGCCGGGGATCACGGGCATCGGGGTGCGCAGCACGCCCTCGTACTGCTCGTAATCGCTGCCGCAGATCCCGCAGGCCTCGACCCGCAGCAACGCAGAGTCGTCGTCGATCTCCGGCACCGGCAGGTCGCGGGGCTCGAGCTTGCGAAGCCCGGTCTGGACCATGGCGAAGGCCTTCGGAATCGGCACGGCGCACCCCTCCGGCCGTCCCCGGCGAGCCCGGGCCGGCCGCAACCATGGTATTCGCTCGCCCCGAAGCGCGCGAACGCACGGAGGCGGCGCGGCGATCCCCGACGGCGTGGATTCCCCGCTAGCCTCTTCCCGTGGCTCCCCTCGAGATCGGCCTCACCCCCTGGCGCTACGACGCCTCGGCCCCCGCCGACGTACTGGTCGAGCAGGCCACGCGCGCCGAGTCCCTGGGCTTCCACTCCTTCTGGCTACCGGAGAGCCACTTCACGGGATCCGGCGCCAATCCTGCGCCGCTGCTGCTGCTCGCGGCGATCGCCGGGCGCACCCGCTCGATCCGGCTGGCCACCACCTCCTTCCTGCTGCCGATCCGCAACGCGCTGCAGATCGCCGAGGAGGTGGCGGTGCTCGACTGCATCTCCAGCGGACGGGTGGTGCTCGGGGTCGGCCGGGGCTTCCGGGCGGCGCTCTTCGCCGCCTACGACGTGCCTGTGAAGGAGAAGCGCGACCGCTTCGAGGCGGCCCTCGAGATCATGCGAGACGCCTGGGCCGGCAAGCCGGTGGCGCCGACGCACGACGGCGAGACGGTGGTGCTCTCACCGCTTCCGGTCCAGAAGCCCCACCCGCCGATCTGGGTGGCGGCCTTCGGACCCAAGGCCCTGGCCCAGGCCGGACGGCTCGGACTTCCCTACCTGGCCTCTCCGATCGAGCCCTTCGAGCGGCTGCGCGACAACTACGACGCGCACCGCGACGCCATCGGCAGCGACGGTGCGAAGCTCGACGTGCCGGTGATGCGCACCGTGTTCGCGCATCCGGACGCCGAGGCGCGCGCCCGGGTCGCCGCCGGCCTCGAACGACAGGCGGCGGCGCTGGCAAAGGCCTCCCAGGCGGCGATCCGGAAGGCTGCGCCCGCCTCCGTCGAGGACTGGGCGCTCGTCGGCGAGCCCGCCGCCGTCGCCGACGACATCGCGCGCTACCGCGAGACCCTGGGCCTCACCCACCTGATCGCGCGCACCCAGCTCCCGGGCGTCGACGAGCTCGACGTGCTCGAGTCCCTGGAGCACCTGGCGGGTCTCGCCGGCTGAGACGGCGCGCCGTGGCCGCGCCTGCGCGCCTCAGTCCAGGTAGCGGCCGGCGAAGCCGTCTCGGCTCACCCCGACCCGCCCGGGCAGGATCGCTCGCGCGATCGCCACCATGCGATCGCGATAGGCGAGCGAGCCCGAGCCGGGCTGGACGCGCTCCATGGCGGCGGGCAGTGCCGTGCGCGCCGTGCGGGACCCGTCCCGGCTGCCGTCCCCCTCGATGAAGTGATCGATCACCACGGCGTCCGCCACCTGGGAGACGCGCCGGAAGAAGGCTTCCGGGGCGCGGATCGGCAGCAGCGGCGAGACGGTGATGACGGTGCGCAGTCCGGCCGCGCGCAGGCTCGCCGCCGCCTCGAAGCGACGCGCCACCGTCGCAGCCGGCGGCGGCAGCCCCGGCAATCCGCCGACGTCGCTCTCGATGCTGAGGTGCACCCTGACGTCGCAGCGATCCGCGAGGCGGACGAGCCGGGTGCGCTCGCGCGCCACGTCGGGAGAGTGGGTCTGCACGATCAGGACGTCGGGCGGGGACTCGATCATGGCGTCCAGCACGCGTCCGGTCAGGCCCCGCACCCGCTCCTGGGGAAGGAAGGGGTCGGTCGAGCTCGACAGGAAGACGCGGAAGCCCCCCCGAGCTCGGCGGGCCCAGCGGCGCTCGCTAACGTGCTCGGCCGCGTAGGCCTCCGCGGCGTTCACCCGCGCCTCGACGAAGCTCCCCCACCGCTCGCCCCTCGTGACGAAGCCGTTGTGCTGCACGTAGCACGCGACGCCGCAGAGGGCGTTCCCGAAGCTGCAGCCCCGATAGGGTTGCAGCGAGTGGGAGCAGACGTCCTCGAGGTAGCCGCCGGCGCGGGTGAGGATGCGCTTCACCCGCGCCTCGCCGACCCGCACAGCCATCGCGTACCCTCCCTCGCGGGATCGGCCAGCATATCCCACGCCCTGTCCGCAGGCGCCATGCGACAATCGATCGAGTCGAATCGTCTTCGCGCGAGGTCCGCTTGCTCTCGGTTCTCAGCCTGAACCTCTGGCACGACGCCGGCCCCTGGCAGGACCGGGCCGTGCGGATCCGCGAGTGGATCGATCGGCTCGACCCCGACCTGATCGGGTTCCAGGAGGCTCTGCGGGGCCCCTCCACCGATCAGGTGGAGGAGCTGCTCGCGGGCCGCGGCTACCACTGCGACTACGTATGTGCCTCGCCCTTCTGGCGCGAGGCGCCCGAGGGTGAGGCCGGTCCGCGCGAGTTCGGCAATGCCGTCGCATCGCGCTGGCCGATCACCAGCCGGGAGACGCTCTGCCTTCCCGACGCGGGAGACGGTGAGACCCGCGCCGCGATCTCGGTGAGCATCGCGTCGCCCCACGGCGAGCTCTCGTTCACCTGCACCCACCTCCACTGGAAGTACCGCCACGGCGCGGTGCGCGAACGACAGGTCGAGGCCGTCTGCGACCTGGTGCTGCGCCGCCGACCGCGGGACGGGTTTCCGCCGATCCTGGTCGGCGACTTCAACGCCGAGCCCGAGTCGTCGGAGATCCGCTACGTATGCGGCCTCCAGTCCCTGAACGGACGCAGCGTCGCCTTCCTCGACGCCTGGCGGACGGCGGGCAGTGGCGGTCCGGGCCACACCTGGTGCAATCGCAATCCCCATGCGGCCGCGGCGCTCGAGCCCGACCGGCGCATCGACTACGTCTTCACCGGCTTTCCCCGCCGCGGGACCGGGATCGGTCGCATCGAACGCTGCCGCGTCGTCTGCGACACGGGCGAAGGCGGTATCTGGCCGTCGGATCACTTCGGCGTCCACGCCGAGCTTCGCACCCGTCCCCTCCCGGAGGTCCCGGCCTGACCGCAGCCAGAGCCCCCCGCGTCGCAACAGGGGCCTCGGCTATCGTGACGTCCGCATGACGGCCGACCGCGTTCCCGTGCTGATCGTCTCCGGCTTCCTCGGATCCGGGAAGACCTCGTTGGTCCGACACCTGCTCGCGGACGCCCAGAGGCGGGGCGTCCGGGTGGCAATCGTGTCCAACGAGTTCGGCGAGCTCGGTATCGATGCCGAGCTGCTGGCACGCGGCCCCGAAGACTACGTGGAGCTCTCGGGCGGCTGCGTCTGCTGCCGCCTGTCCGACCAGCTGGTGCAGACGCTGCAAGCGCTGCGCGAGCGGGTGCGACCGGATCGCGTGATCATCGAGACCTCCGGCGTCGCCCTGCCCTTCGAGACGCAGCTCCACCTCTGGCGCGATCCCGTCGCCGCATGGATCGAGGACGACCTCGCCGTCGTCGTCGTGAACGCCGAGCAGCTCGCCGCGGCGCGCGACCTCGACGACACCTTCGTGCAACAAGTGACCTCCGCGGACCTGCTGCTGCTGAACCAGGTGGACCGGGTGGCCGAGTCCGCGCTCCCGGAGCTCGAGGCGCGTCTGCGCGCGCTGGAGCCCGAGGCGCCGATGGTTCGCTGCGTACACGGCGAGGTGGACCCGAGCCTGCTCTTTCCGCCGGACGCGGACGGCGCGCGAGCGCGACGGCGCGAGTCGCGCGCGGCGGCGCCGGACCACACCCACGAGCGCTTCGAGACGCGGATCGTGACGATCGACGCAGGCGCCGCGCCCGAGGAGGTGGTGCGGAGGGTCCGCGCCCTGGGTGCCCTGCGGGCGAAGGGCTTCGTCGAGACCAGCTGCGGACTGCGGCTGGTCCAGGGCGTGGGACCCCGCATCGACCTGCACGAGGTGCCCTCGCCCCCGCGCCAGGCTCCTCTCGGGCGGATCGTGGCAATCCAGCGCGTCGAAGGCCCGTCCTGATGCGCGGTCTGGCCACCCTGCTGATCGCCCTCGCGCTCGCCGGCCCGGCCCGCGCCGAGCCCACACCGATCCCCGGGACCCGGGTCCGGCTCGAGGTGCCCGAAGGCTTCGCGGTCTCGGACGCGTTTCCCGGCATCGGACGCGATCGGGATCTCACCTCGGTGCTCGTTACGGAGCTGGCGACCCCGATCGAGAGCACGCGCGCGTCGTTCAGCCGCGAGGCGCTGGCTGAGCGCGGCGTCATCCTCCACCGCTCGGTGGAGGTCGAGGTCGACTCCCGGAGCGGCACGCTCCTCCACGCCACCCAGCGGGCGGCGGGAACCACCTTCCGCAAGTGGCTGCTGCTCATGGGCGATGGCAGCGCCAGCGTGCTCATCACCGCCGCCACGCCCCTCGACCTGGAGTCGCAGCACGGAGCGACACTCGCCGGTGTCCTGAAGACCGCGCGCTGGGAGCCGGCGGCGAAGGTCCCGCCCCTCGAAGGTCTGCGCTTTCGTGTCGACGAAGTGGCGCCTTTCGAGATCGTCACGACCGCTCCGAACGCGGTGGCCCTCTCGATCCGGGACGCTGGCGCGGAGTCCGACGAGGTGCCCGCACTGATCGTGGTGGGGTCCTCCCTCGGGCGGGTCCACATCGCGAACCTGCCCGTCTTCTCCCGCGAACGGCTCCAGCAGACCACGTCGATCGAGGAGATCGAGCTCCGGTCGGAGCAGCCGGCGACACTCGGGGGGCTCCCGGCCCACGAAATGTCCGCCACGGCGACGGACATCGAGAGCGGGCGAAGCGTGCGGGTGACGCAGCTCCTCGCCAGCGACGGAGAGCGCTACTTCCTGCTCCAGGGGATCTTCGACGCGGCGCAGCACGATGCCCTCGCGGGGGCGTTCCGGCAGGTCGTCGGCAGCTTCGAGGTGATCGGGAATCCCTGAGGGCGGAGCCTCGATTCCGGTCGCCGGAGTCGGTGAAGGTCTGTAGGATGGCGCCTGCCGTGCCCCCTCCCCCCCACAGGTTTCCGCGGCGCCGCGGCGTCTGCCTCACCCTCCTGATGCTGGCGCTGCCCGCGGCGTGCGCCGCCGCGCCGGTGCGCTCCCTCGACGTGACGGCGGCGGCCTACAACTCGACCGTGCAGCAGACCAACGAGAGCCCGAACGTGGGCGCCTGGGGCGACGTACTGGAGCCGGGAATGAAGGCCATCGCCGTCTCTCGGGATCTGATCGAGCTCGGGCTCACCCGCGGCACCCGCGTGCGCATCGACGGCCTGGCCGGCGAGTTCGTCGTGCTCGACAAGATGGGCAAACGCTGGCGCCGGAAGATCGACATCTACATGGGCGAGGACGTCGACGCCGCCAGGCGCTGGGGCGTGAGGTCGGTCCGCATCCACTGGCGCTCCCCACTCCCTCCCGGTCCGTGAGCCCGACCTCCCGGTCCCTGGGAGCCCGCCTTCCGGAAACGGAGACCGACGACGCGGACGCGATCCTCGACGCCTTCCTCGAATGGCTGTCCGAGTCGGGGCTCACTCCCTATCCGGAGCAGGAGGAGGCGATCCTGGAGCTGCTGGCGGATCGCCACGTCGTGCTCTCCACCCCGACCGGGTCGGGGAAATCCCTGGTCGCATTGGCGCTGCACTTCGCGGCGCTGTGTCGCGGGCTCCGATCGTTCTACACCGCGCCGGTGAAGGCACTCGTGAGCGAGAAGTTCTTCGCGCTCTGCCAGGAGTTCGGGCCGGAGCGGGTGGGGATGATGACCGGCGATGCCAGCGTGAACCGGGACGCGCCGATCATCTGCTGCACGACCGAGATCCTGGCGAACATGGCCCTGCGTCAGGGGCGCTCCGCGCCCATCCCGATCGCGGTGCTGGACGAGTTCCACTACTACGCGGACCGGGATCGGGGTGCCGCGTGGCAGATCCCGCTGATCACCCTCCGGAACGCGCAGCTGCTGCTGATGTCGGCGACCCTCGGCAATACGGCGCCCATCGAGGAGCGGCTCGCCGCCTTCACCGGACGGGCGGTCGCTCACATCCACTCCGATCTGCGGCCGGTGCCCCTCGACTTCGAGTATCGGGAGACGCCGCTGCTCGAGACCCTCGAGGACCTCCACGAGCGCGGGCTCGGACCCGTCTACGTCGTGAGCTTCACCCAGCGCGAGTGCGGCGAGCTCGCACAGGGACTCACCAGCGCGAAGCTCGCCAGCCGCGAGGAGCGCGTCGCGATCTCTCGCGCCATCGCCGACGCGCGCTTCGACACGGCCTACGGACGCGAGCTGAAGCGCTTCCTCGGTCACGGCATCGGGGTCCACCACGCGGGCCTGTTGCCGCGCTACCGCCTGCTGGTCGAACAGCTCGCACAGCGCGGCCTGCTCCAGGTGATCCTGGGAACCGACACCCTCGGCGTCGGCGTGAACGTACCGATCCGTACCGTGCTGTTCACGAAGCTGGTGAAGTTCGACGGGGAGAAGGTGGGGATCCTCAGCGTGCGCGACTTCAAGCAGATCGCGGGCCGCGCCGGCCGCAAGGGCTTCGACGATCGCGGCGCCGTCGTATGCCAGGCACCCGAGCACGTGATCTGGAACAAGCGGGCGGCGACGCGCTCCGAGGCCCGGGGCAGTCGGCGCGTCGCCCGGAAGAAGGCGCCCCCCGGCTTCGTCCCCTGGAACGCGGAGACCTTCGAACGGCTCCGCGAGCGTCCCCCCGAGCCCCTGCGCTCGCGCTTCGACGTGACCCACGGGATGATCGTGGCCATCCTCCAGCGCGATCCCGGCGAGGACGAGGAGGCGGGATACCGGGGCGTCATCCAGCTGATCGAGCGATGCCACGAGTCCGCGACGAGGAAGTCCCGGCTGCGGAGGCGGGCGGCGGCGCTCTTTCGCTCGCTCCGCCGGGCAGGCGTCGTGGAGATCGTCGAGGGGGGCTTCGGCCCGCCGGAGGTCCGTGTGCGGGCCGACCTCCAGTCGGACTTCTCCCTGCACCGGGCCCTCTCCCTCTACCTCGTCGAGGCCGCCGCGGCTCTCGACCCGGAGTCGAGCGACTTCGCGCTGGACCTGCTCTCGCTGGTCGAGGCGATCCAGGAGGATCCGCGCGCGATCCTCGCCGAGCAGCGCTCCAGGGCGCGGAAGGAGCTGGTCGCGAAGCTCAAGGCCGAGGGTGTGGACTACGAGGAGCGCCGGCTGCGCGCCGAGGAGGTGGAGCACCCCAAGCCCGCCGAGGCCTTCATCCGGCAGACCTTCGAGCTCTTCGCGAGCGAGCACCCCTGGGTGGGGGAGTCCCACGTCCACCCGAAGTCGATCGCGCGCGAGATGTTCGAGGGCATGCGCAGCTTTCGCGACTACGTGAAGGAGTACGCGCTCGCGCGCAGCGAGGGCCTGCTGCTGCGCTACCTGAGCCAGGTGCACAACACCCTCGCGAAGTCGATCCCGGAGGAGTCGAAGACCGAGGCGGTCTACGACGCGCTGGCCTACCTCCGCACCACGCTCGCGCGGGTGGACTCGAGCCTGGTGGAGGCATGGGAGTCCCTCTCCGAGCCCCGGGAGCCGGGCGAGGCCCCGCCCGCACCGCGGCCCTTCGATCTCGCCACCAACGAGCGCGCACTACGCGCCCGGGTCCGACAGGAGATGCTCGCGCTGGTCGCCGCCCTGGCGCGGCGCGAGTTCGGCGAGGCGGTAGCCCTCCTGCGAGCGGGCGACGGAGCCCCGGACCCTGACGAGCTCGAGGCGGCGATCACCCCCTTCTTCGAGGAGTACGGTGGCCTGCTCCTCACGCCGGAGGCGCGCAGGGCCCACCACACCCGCCTCGTACGCACCGAGCCGCGACGCTTCGACGTGAGTCAGGTGCTCCTCGACCCGGCCGGAGACCACCTCTGGGCGATCCACGGAGAGGTGGACCTCCGCAGCGAGCGCGATCCGGAAGGGCCCCTGGTCGCCCTCGTACGCATCGGAACCTGAGCGGTTTCCCCTCCCGTCGGCGTCTCATAGACTGGGCCCATGAGGCGGCTCGCACTCGCGTCGGCCCTCGCCCTGCTCGCCGCCTGCGGCCCCGAGGACGTCTCGCCGCCGAACGTCCTGCTGATCACGGTGGACACCCTCCGCCCCGATCGCCTCTCGAGCTACGGCTTCACCGGCCACGAGACGCCCCACATCGACGGGCTCGCGGCGGCGGGCGCGCTCTTCGAGAACGCCTTCACCGACGCGCCCTGGACCACGCCCGCCATGGCGTCGGTGATGACGGGGACCTATCCCACCTTCCACGGCTTCCGCTCCACCAACACGAACCGGCTCGGGCTCGAGCACGAGACCCTCGCGGAGATGCTGCGGCGCCGCGGCTACGCGACCGCGGCGATCATCGGCTC
>Ga0209536_100003166_pt1 | contig 26557 bp, 20 predicted proteins | sample DeeMarSeWOR28_12_FD_187461 | JGI IMG/M metagenome (GOLD analysis project Ga0209536, IMG submission 187461) | Marine sediment microbial communities from White Oak River estuary, North Carolina - WOR-2-8_12 (SPAdes) (version 2) | ecosystem: Environmental > Aquatic > Marine > Intertidal zone >...
TGATGTTCTGAAGTTGATTACTCCAAAAATCGTCAGTACCGCTTAAGAAAGAGATATTGATTTAAACGGGTTTATAAACCTTTAGATTTTGCTCGAGGTCGAGGCATGAGGTGATTTAAAAGCGGAGCGTACACGCTAGTACGCGAGCATTTTGAATCGACTCATAACGAAGACATCGGGCAAAAGATGAGGATTTATAAACCCGTTTTAGTCGAATTCATAGATTTCGTAATGCGTCTCTTCCCCCAACAGCTGATCGATTTGCGCCTGAAGCGCCGCACGCCCTTCGCTGTCCAGCCATTGCCGCCAGTATTCAACGGATTGCCATTTGGAGACAACCAGGCTTTCGCCCGGCTGATCGACGCGTTGCAGGGTCTCTCCGGCAATATATCCGGGCTGGCCCATGGTCATAGACCGTAGTTGATTGATCAAAACCCGCAAGTCTTCAATTTTTTCGGGCGGTACCTTCCTTTTGATATGAACCTTGATCATCTTGGAGGCTCCTTTTGCTGAGTATTATGATCTTTATATAAACCGCATAAAACAATTTCTGATCGGTTTCAAGGGTAATTCTGTTTTCAAAATGTAGAGCCCCAATGATCGTTCTAAGTGATTATCATGCTGTGCCTGATTTGGCTAAACCCAGCTTGCTTCAGGCAAGGCACTCATTTTACATCCGGATTCGATTTGTTTTCAGCAGCAGTATACTAAATAAAGTTCACTTATCATTGACTTTTTAAGGCCTCAGGCATAATTTAAAAATTAACTGAGTTTATGAATCGGGAATGGGATTATGACCGAAGGCGTCATTTTTGATATCAAAAAATATGCCATTCATGACGGGCCGGGTATTCGTACAACGGTGTTTTTTAAGGGCTGCCCACTGGCCTGTCGCTGGTGTCACAATCCAGAAGGCATATCCGTTGAATCCCAAAGAATCTACCGGCCGGAGCGTTGTGTCAGGTGCGGTGAATGCATCCAGATCTGCCCCCAGAAAGTGATGACCCAAACTGACGATGGGATTATTACTGATCCTGCCAAATGTGATTTGTGCCAAAGCTGTGCCGAACAGTGCCCATCGGGAGCTGTTGAATTTGCGGGCCGCAAAGTGACGGTGGCTGAGGTGGTCCGGCAAGTTGAAAAAGACACCGCCTTTTATGATCAGTCAGGCGGTGGGATTACCCTTTCGGGCGGTGAACCGCTGATGCAACCCGAATTTTTGCTGGAACTGCTTGAGGTCTGCAACGATCTTGATATTCACCGTGCAGTCGACACCACCGGGTATGCGGATGCCGAGCTGCTTTTAAAAGTGGCCCAAAAAACAGATTTATTTTTATATGACCTGAAATTCATGGATGCGGATAAGCATCGGGACTTTACCGGCGTATCCAATCAGCTGATACTCAACAATTTAAAATTATTATCCCAACATAAGGCCCGCATCCAGGTGCGCATACCCATTATTCCCGGCATCAATAGTGATGCCGACAATATTCATCAAACCGCTGACTTCATCGCAGAGCTTTCCGGGATTGAACACATTGCCATATTGCCTTTTCACAATTCAGCCCGGGGCAAATATGGTCGGCTTGGAATGGAATGTATATCATCGGATATAGAACGCCCTGACGACGAACTATTGAAAATGATTGCCGCTTGGCTCGCACAATCCGGCCTGCCGGTCAAAATCGGAGGTTAGAACCCATGAACGACAGAATTTCACGCTTGCGCAAAGAAAGCTTTCAGGCCCAGCCCTGCATTTCAGCTGAGCGCGCCTTTCTGGTCACCGAATTTTACAAAGAAAATGACGGAAAATTTTCAGTGCCGGTGATGCGCGCGCTGAATTTTAAGAATCTGTGTGAGAAGAAGACCATTTATATCGGAGAAGACGAAATGATTGTGGGCGAGCGTGGGCCCTATCCCAAGGCGGTGCCCACCTTTCCGGAACTGACCTGTCACTCTATGGAAGACCTCAAGATCCTGGATTCCAGGGAGATGACCCGCTATGCGGTTGCCGACGACGCCTTGCAGGTATACGCTGAAACGGTCATCCCTTACTGGACCGGCCGCAGCATGCGCGAGCGGGTATTCAGCCAGATACCGGACGAATGGAAGCGGGCTTACAGCGCCGGATTGTTTACCGAGTTTATGGAGCAGCGGGCACCGGGGCACACCACTTTAGACGGCATCATCTATCGCAAAGGCATGCTGGATTTTAAGGCCGAGATTGCCGACCGTCTTGATGGTCTGAACTATTTAAATGATCCGCAAGCAGCCGATAAGGCTGAAGAACTCAGGGCCATGGATATTGCCTGCGATGCGGCCATTATTTTTGCCGAGCGGCATGCGGACTTGGCTTTGAAGATGGCCGCCGCAGAAGCGGATCCTGTCCGCAAAGAAGAGCTTGAACGCATCGCCGGCAACTGTCGCCGCGTACCGGCCCGGGCGCCGCGCGATTTCTGGCAAGCCCTTCAGATGTACTGGTTTGTTCATTTGGGAACCATTACGGAACTCAACGGGTGGGATGCCATGAGCCCCGGCCATCTGGACCAGCACCTGTATCCCTTTTATGAAAAAGACCGGGCCGCCAACGCCTTGGATCGTGAACGCGCCAAAGAGCTGATCGAGTGCCTCTGGATCAAATTCAATAACCATCCGGCGCCGCCGAAAGTCGGAGTCACCGCGCTGGAAAGCGGCACTTACAATGATTTTACCAACATTAATATTGGCGGTCTGCAAGTCGATGGTTCGGATGGCGTCAATGAGGTTTCCTACATTATGCTGGAAGCCATCGATGAGCTACATTTGCTGCAACCCGGCAGTAATGTCCAAATTAGCCATAAGACTCCCAATCGGTTCTTAAAGGCGGCCGCCCGGGTGATTCGAAAAGGCTATGGTTATCCTTCGGTCTTTAATACCGATGAAGTGATCATGGAGCAAATCCGGACCGGTAAAACCTTAGAAGATGCCCGGGAAGGCGGATGCAGCGGGTGTATTGAAACCGGGGCCTTCGGTAAAGAAGCCTATATTCTAACCGGTTATTTGAATGTTCCAAAAATTTTGGAACTGGCTTTAAACAACGGAACCGATCCGAAGACCGGCAAACCCGTCGGCCCGCAGACCGGGGATCCAAGGGGATTTGATAATTTCGATGCGCTTTATGAGGCTTTTGTCAAACAACTGCGTTATGTTGTCGATCTTAAAATAGGGACCAATAACACCATCGAGCGAATGTATGCCAATTATGCCCCGGCGCCGTTTCTTTCGGTGGTGATTGCTGATTGTATCGCCAATGGTCAGGATTACTACGATGGCGGGCCGCGTTACAACACGAATTATATTCAATGCTGCGGTATCGGTACGGTCACCGATAGTCTCTCGGCTATCAAAACACATGTGTTTGGAACACAGACCATCGCTATGGCCGAATTACTGGCTGCTCTTCAGGGCAATTTTGCCGGACAGGATGCTTTGCGCATGCGGTTGATAAACAAGACACCCTTTTTCGGCAATGACGACGACGTGGCTGATACGCTTATGCAGCGGGTGTACGCCGACCTGTTTGCCGCCATCGACGGCAAACCCAATACCAAAGGGACGAGCTATCATTTGAATATGCTGTCTACCACCTGCCATGTTTATTTTGGAAAAATGCTGGGCGCTTCTGCTAACGGGCGTTTGGCGGGATTGCCGATTTCAGATGGGACCTCCCCGTCGCATGGCGCTGATCGCAATGGACCGACGGCGGTGATTAAATCGTTGGCCAAGATGGACCAGGTAAAATCCGGCGGAACGTTGTTAAATCAAAGATTTTTACCCGATGTCATCAAGGATGAAGACGGCATTGAAAAACTATGTCAGCTGATCCGCACATACTTTAACCTTAACGGGCATCATATCCAGTTCAATATCGTCGATTCGAACACGTTACGCAGAGCTCAGCAGGCCCCTGATGATTATCGCGATCTGCTGGTGCGGGTGGCCGGTTACAGCGATTATTTTGTGGATCTGGATGTAGATCATCAGGAAGAAATTATTGCCAGAACCGAGCATGACACCTTTTAAAACGGCTCACGCTGCACAGCTCTCAGGAAGGGGTTAGCCCGTTGAGCCCGTTGGCCCGTTAGCCGGTAAAAACTAAAATGTGATAATGTTTTTTCTTAACGGGCTCAACAGGCTCAACCGGCAAACGGGCGAACCTGTGGTGTGTGGGCACCGCATTATTGCACCGATTGTGTTAGATCTTCAGCGGTGTTCATTATGTATTGAGCGAGCTTGCGGGTTTTGGGATTGCGCGGATCACGCCAGTCGTAGAAGCCTTTTCCGCTGCTGGCACCGAATTCACCGTTTTTGACCATAAAAAGGCCGTGCTTTTTAAAGGTCGTGTTCTTGTGATGCTTGGCTTTTATTCTTTTCAGCTGAATCTTGTTGGTAGGTGTGGCGAAGGCGCTGCAAGGCCGTCAGGTTTGCCAAAATAGCCACCATCCAGATGGCCAGTTTAAATGCCGCTGGATGGATCAAGGCACCCAAACCCAAAAAAACAATTCGTTCCGGTCTTTGCATCAATCCCGCTTGAGCCTCGAAACCAAGGCTTTCAGCCCGAGCCCTGGTGTAGCTGACCATTATGGAACCACATAAAGCCAGGAAAGCCAATACCGCTGTCAAACCGTCATTGCGTACTATACAATAGGCGAGGATACCCAAAAACATGACAAATTCAGAATAGCGGTCAACCGCGGAGTCAAACAGTGCACCGAATCGACTGGCTTTGCCCGCAGCCCGCGCTAGGTTGCCATCGATGCAGTCGCACAAACCGCCTGTTAAGATGAGGAGCCCACCAATGCGCAGATGTTGCTTGTATAGAGCAGCCGCCGCTGCCAGTGTGAAGACAAATCCGGCCATGGTAAAGGCGTTCGGATGAATCCCCCAGCGGGTCAGTCTCTTGATCAGTGGGGTCAAAAAACCCAGAAATTGGTTTTGTAGATTCTCCGGAAGTAAGCGTGGTTGTGATTGCGCCATCTTAGGGTCTTTCCAAGTTCGATTCCAGGTTATTGCTTTTAGCACGCCATCTGAGTCACATCCAGCTACCAGACTCTTAACACAATCAGATTGATGATGAAAGTTTCATGTATTCGCCAGCGACGACTTTCATTTTGTAAGTCTCAAAGGCGTCTTTATGCGTAGTTCGTCTTCTTTAATAAATTTGCCCTCGATTTGTTGGGCAACCAAGCTGGCGGCATACTGACAGGCATCCGCAACCGAACGCTGCTTCAATAAGTGCTCGACCACATATGCAGCCATGAATATGTCGCCGGCGCCGGTTGGGTCCCCGTCGGATTTTGCCGGAGCGGCTGCATACGGCGTTGCCGGTGCAGTGCTTTCCTGCACAAAACCGCCGCTTGCGCCAGAAGTTACGACAAATTCACGGATATCAAATCGCTGCATTATTGTCATCAGGTCCGTTTGAAAAAAATCGAGCATGACGGCATATTCATGGCGATTTGCTTTGACAATCTGTGAAACGTCGAGGGCATCAATTAACTGCTGTGAACCAGCCAAATACACATTTCCATTCCTAACCGTTCTGACCAGACCCTGGATATCTAGGATAACCTGCCGCTTCAGCCCCTTGAGCGATTTTATGCCGCTAATGTCGATATCCTTGGGGTGCAGCGGTCCCAGATGCACCCCATCTGCACCTTTAACATGATCCAATACCTGTTGGCGACTGATGGGCGCTGCACGCTGTGGATTTTTTTGTTGACGGTTGCCTGTGCGAATATCGTTTATGAAACGCGTTGTTTGTCGGGTTTGACCGTTGTGAACCAAAATCCGCTGATTGCGCAGGCATGCCATAACCTGCGGGTTGCAGTCCGCGATGTTGGTAATTGCCCTTGTCGCGATACCGTGCCGGCTGTAAGTAATGCCAGAATATACGGTAACGCCGCCGGCCTTAAAGACGCGGCGATTTCGATGGATGATCTGATCGATCGATGTCGAGCCGATAACGGCGATACCTTTTTCAATCATGCCGCCATTGGATTTGCGAAATTGGGTTTTGGTTATGATGTGTTCCCCTGTGTACTCTGGGTGTTCTGTGGTGATGCCACCGAATTGATACGGAAGTTCATGTGCTGTTTATCCGGCAGGGCGCTTACCGATCCAGTTGGCCGTCTAAGATTCGGCGCAGTTGGTGATGTTCTGCTTCGGCTTTTTGCAGCTGGCGGTCAATCTCCGGGCGCTCTTTTAGGGGTGCCGACGCCAGCTTTTTTTCGAGCGCTGCGACCGCTTGCTGAAGGCGATATAAATCTTTTGCTATTCCTTTGATGGACACTTGAAACACTCCTGAGCAAAGACGTCAACAATCGAACTCACAGCTATTTATATGCGATCTTCGTCGTTTTTTCAAATAAAATCTGTATGTTTCAATGGATCCCCATCCAGCAGTGCGGAACCGGTGACAAAGCGCTTTTAAACCATTAACAGATTTGCTAAATTGAAACAATGATCGCTGAGCTTGCCAACATCCTCAATCAACCACTGGCCATCGGCAACACTTTCATTCAAAAGCGATTGGTGATGGCGCCCATGGCGTTTTTGGGCAATGTTGCCTTTCGAGAGCTGGTTCAACAATTTGGTGGCTATGGCCTCTTGTTTAGCGAGATGTGCAGTGCCAAAAGGATACCGCAGGAAAATCGGTACCGATCGCCTTATTTCAGGTGGCGCGATGCGGAGCTTTCACACTTGGTCTGCCAGATTTTTGGTGCTGATCCGGCTACGATGGCAAGAGCTGCCCAGCGTATTGAATTCGAGCGGTTTTTTGGTGTTGATATTAATTTCGGTTGTTCCGATGGTTCCATCTGCCGGCAAAATTGTGGTGCGGCGGCTTTGAATTCCCCGGACTTGGCCGCTCTAATCGTGTCCGCGGTTCGCAGGTCCGTTTCCATCCCCGTGTTTGTCAAATATCGCATCGGCTGGCAAGATGATCTGCGTACAGCGGTCGCCATGGCCCGACGCTTCGAAGACGCGGGCGCGGATGCGTTGACCTTTCATCCGCGGGTTGCGCCGGATCGTCGCACACGTCCACCCAAGTGGGAATATATCGGTAGTGTTAAACAGGCGGTGGCGATTCCGGTGTTCGGCAATGGTGATGTATTTGATCAAGCCGATTGTCTGAAGATGCTGCTGACCACCGGCTGTGACGGTGTCGCTATCGGCCGGATGGCGATCGCCAAACCATGGTTGTTTGCAGAGTGGACACAGGGAGATCGGTTTGGTTCGGAAATTTATTTGGATAGTGCCCTGCGACTGGCCAGCTTTTTGGAGGCCCATTTTGATGCTGCCAAAGCATTGCGACGCTTTAAGAAATTCGGCTTTTATTTTTCCGCCAACTTTAAATTCGGCCATACGCTGTGCAGCGCCATCCAGAGGGCAGGGAATATGACCGAGGCTACAAAAGTTCTGCATCAATTTTTTGAGCGCCCACTGGAGACCGTTTCCAGACCGAACTTAAATTTTTTCAGCTAGTTTTCTTTAACTGTGACTTTTTGCCCTTTCTTGCGTCGATAATTAGACATTTCGCGTACGTTACCCGGAAACTTTTTAATAAATTTTTCCAGCATCTGATAGGCTTCATCGTCTGTAAACTGTCGTGGCGGGTGCTTACAGAAATAAGCTGAGGGTGCTTCCAGCACACCGCCTTCTCCACGCTCTAACGCCAATTTTGCGCAACGCAATGAGTCTATGGCCACTCCGGCCGAGTTGGGCGAATCTTCCACCGAAAGCCTGAGCTCGATGTTCATGGGGACATCACCAAATAGCTTGCCCTCCATGCGGATAAAGCAAATTTTATTATCTTTTTGCCAGGGCACATAATCACTAGGGCCAATGTGAATGTTCTCATTTTCCAAGCGCCGGGCAGCCACTGACTGAACAGCCTCGGTTTTGGATTTCTTTTTGGATTTTAAGCGATGGCGGTTGAGCATATTGAGAAAATCCGTGTTTCCACCGGTATTTAGCTGATAGGTCCTTTCCATTTTAACTCCCCGTTTTTTAAACAGATCCGTTAAAACGCGGTGGGTAATGGTCGCCCCCAGCTGGGATTTAATGTCGTCTCCGATCACTGGCACATTTTTTCGTGCAAAACGCCTGGCCCATTCGGGATCACTGGCGATGAAAACTGGGATATTGTTGACCAGCGCCACTCCGGCCTGCAGGGCGCATTCGGCGTAAAAACAAGCGGCTTTTTCGGATCCGACCGGCATGTAGTTCAAAAGAATTTCAGCCCCTGATTCTTTCAGTATCTCGACAACCTCGTCCAGAGAGGGTTCCGGCAAATCCGCCGGTAAAAATGTATAGCGATCTTCATGTTCTTTCATATGGTCCGCGACGCCGTCCAATATACGGCCCATTTGGACAGTCACCCCAGAGGCAGGCAAGTGGTCACAGAACACTTGGGTGCAGTTGGGATCGGAGAATATGGCAGTATTTACATCTTGGCCGACTTTGCGCTTGTCGATATCAAAAGCGGCTACGACTTCGATGTCAGCGGGTGTGTACCCTCCAATTTCCCAGTGCATCAGGCCAATCGCATCTTGTGGGCCCTTATCTCGATAGTAATGGATCCCCTGCACCAGAGAACTGGCGCAGTTGCCCACACCGGCTATCGCAATTTTGATCCTACCCATATCTGTTACCCCTCCTTTCGATGCAATACACCCTCATTGATCAGTTCAAATATTGACTTCTTCAATTAAAACTTAACACCCGGCAACAGATTTTATCTTAAAGCATTAACGAGAATTTGAGATTGTCTATGATTGATGAACGTGTCATTTATCACCTCTTCGGATATGGCTGGCGCCCTCCTCAATGCATCTCAGCACAAATTAACGCTCATCTTGAGGCTCTGGTCTAATGGCTAGTCGATTTTAACTACTTATAAAATAAACATTAAGTCATTAATTTCAATAAAGGTTGTTTTATGCATGAATTGCACATAAACTCTTGATTTGTCAAGGGGTTCGGTTATATTTCTATTTTGCTCATTTGCTTTACCGGTGCGGCCAGGCTTAAATACATATTTTTCTCTGTAAACATCAACTTCTTGTCCACCATCATCTTTAAAAAAGAATTAATGGTGTCATCGGGTATATCCGGAAATGCCGTGCAAATAGACTGTATCGGATGGTGTTTCTGGCAAAATAAATAAATTTGTCTGGAGGCCCCCACCAGGCGGTGAACGGCAGGCTCGGCCTGAAATCGCCGCTGGCGAATGATGATAAAATCTTTGCCGTCCCGCAAGCTTAATAGCGGCGTATCACCCGGTCCCCTCTGAATGGCCGCGTACTGTTGTTGCCATTCAGCGATCTTTTTCTCAACCGGTTTCCAGATTTTCCTCTGAAAGGTCAAATCACCCCGATAGGCTTGGATCATAAACGGAATTGATTGGCAAATCTTGCCCGGGAAAAGATTTGACCAGTTGGGATGATTAAACATCGCCTTTATTCCGTAGTCTTCAGGATTCTGCCATACCGGACTTTCCAGCCCTAGCCAGAAGTGGACCGCTTTGAGCGGATAAAGCGGTAGGACAAATTCGAGGGCGCGCAATGTTTCGGCCACATCCTGCTCATTACTTCCTGGAAACCGTAAGATTAGATTTGAGATGTTTCGAATACCAAGCGCTTCACAATTTTTCATAATTTCAAGATTCTGGATGGCGCTGGTACCCTTGCGCAGCTTTTTTAAAAGACTGCTGCTTAGCGCTTCTATGCCAATCTGCACTTCTCGCATTCCACATGCGCGCATGGCTTCTAATTCTTTCAATGGTGTCGTGGCTCTAACCTCACCGAAAAGACGTAAATCTTTATTGAGCTTGGCAATTTGCTTAAATATCTCAATGCCCGCCTTTCGGGGCAATACATTATCCATCATTGCAACTGAAAGAGTTTGATGTCGGTTCGTCAATTGGTCGATTTCAGCAGCGACTTGGCCGGCAGCCTTACTGCGGTAACCGTCCCACTGAAGATTGAGGTTACAGAAAGCACAACCGGCGACTCGAGCAGAGCCGACAGCGCGTTTCCACCAGCATCCTCTGGATGTTTCTATCGGAAGGGTCGCAAAAAAGCGTTTATGGGGCTTAAATGTTTGAAGCAGGTTAAAATAGTCATCGTAATCCGGTACCGGTAGCTTGTTGAGCCCCTTCAATTGCGCAAAGGCGGCTCTGGCAGGTTGGGTTCGGTCTGTGTGCCGGGTAAAAATTCCTGCCATGGTTGATTTGTCCAGTTCAGGCGATGTGTGTTTAAGCTTCTGAATTATTTTATATAGTGGCATTTCGCCTTCGCCGTATACAACCACATCGATCTCGGGAAATGCGTTTAGATAATCCGGTGCAGCAATCCCTGGGATGAGGGCGCCGCCAACAACGATCATCACTTTTGAAAATTTCTTTTTAAGGCGCTTGATAACATAAAGTGTGGATGTCAGCTGGCAAAGCGAGATGCTAAAACCAAGCAGACCGTATGCTTGCCAATCTCGGCTGCCAATAAATGCATCGGTGGCTTTTTTAATTTGGCGAATTAAGGGCCTAAATTCGGCTTTGCGCAACTCTGCCTTACCGTTGGATTCTTTGCGAAACAGCGCTTCGGCCGCTTGACGACGCCTGGGATACAACAGCGCGGCATAAATACTTTCCGCCAACCAGGTCCGTTCTGAGATTTCGTGGTAGGTGCGATACCCTATGGCGGCTGCCAATTGCAGGTAAAAATGATATGTGTCAACCTGCAGCTCAGGCATTCGGGCGCTTAAAAAAGCCTTTAGCGTACCCAGCTGAATGGAAGGGCGGCTATAAAGGGGCCATGGCATGGAAATCAAAGCGATTTTATCAAAGGGTCGGATCGATCTGTTCTGCATTTCTATAACCTATTGAAAGCATATAGTTTCTTACACCACCCGCTTTATGCCGGTTACATGGAATACTGGAATATTGGAATAATGGTTCATAACGAATAATATCAGTGTCTGGATAATTGAGATCTGCTTTGCGATTCATTTACATTGGTTTTTCTCATGAATCATGGTATTTTTCAATGCAATGCAACTCAGAGATCCCATATTCCAGTATTCCATCATTTCAACTCTATACGAAGCGATCTAAGGTATCGATGAACAAAGGACCGGACTTAAAGATCACCATCGGCAATCTGGAACTCCAGAATCCGGTGCTAACGGCATCCGGCACTTTCGGCTATGCACAAGAATTTGAGGATCTTGTGGATCTGAATCGTCTGGGAGCCATTATTGTCAAAGGGCTTGCGTTGCGGCCAACCAAAGGCAATCCTCCTCCGCGAATTGTTGAGACACCCTGCGGCATGCTCAATGCCATTGGTTTAGAAAATGTGGGTATTGACGCTTTCGCTGACCAGAAACTTCCGTTTTTAAAAACCCTATCGCCGCCGATATTGGCCAATATCTATGGCACCTGCATTGAGGATTACGCTGAGTTGGCAGCACGCCTGGAAACGCTGGAAGGCATTGCCGGTGTGGAGGTTAATATTTCATGCCCCAATGTAAAAGCAGGCGGGATTGCTTTTGGTGCCGATCCGGATGTCGCTTATCGTGTGGTCGCAGCCGTGCGTGAAAAAACAACCAAACACCTGATGGTAAAACTGTCACCCAACGTCACGGATATTACCCTGATTGCCCGATCGGCAGAAGCGGCCGGTGCTGATTCGCTGTCCCTGATCAATACCATCACCGGCATGGCCATCGATCTTGAAACACGACGGCCAAAAATCGCCAATATTACCGGGGGGCTATCGGGTCCGGCCATCAAGCCCATTGCGCTGCGAATGGTTTGGCAAGTGGTTCAGGCAATCCAAATCCCGGTTATCGGTATCGGGGGCATCATCACAGCTGAAGACGCACTCGAATTTTTAGTTGCCGGGGCATCTGCCGTCCAAATTGGGACCGCTAATTTTATTAACCCGCAAGTAACCACCGACATTATTGACGGTATCGAGGCGTTTATAGCACGCCGAAATATCGCCAGCGTCACCGATATTATCGGGACGCTGGAAACAAATAGACCAGGTTCACTGGAGTAATGGAGTGGTGGAGTGATGGAGTAATGGAAATATAAACGCTCGAATCAGGTTTTTCCCAATACTCCAATGCTCCAATGCTCCAGTACTCCAACACTCCAATTATTCAATCTTATTACAGAACGATCGCCTCCTTGACCGGGTGAGTCTTGAGATACTCCAAACGGTTTAACCCATTCACATAGGCCTTGGCACTGGCCGTTATAATATCGGGGTCCGCGCCGCGGCCCAATGCCAAAAGACCGTTTTCCTGCAGGCGAACGGTGACTTCCCCCTGAGCATCGGTGCCGCCGGTCAGGGCGCTAACTGAAAAGCGCAGCAGTTCGGATGCCGTACCGGTCAGCTTTGCGATGGTGTTAAAGGCCGCATCGATGGGCCCATTCCCATAACCCGCCCCTTGGACCGCGCGCCCGTTGACCTCCAATTTGACACTGGCCATCGGCAGCACGGTGGTGCCGGCCGTTACATGCAGGTATTCGAGCTTAAAAATATCGGCTGTACGCAAGATGCCCTCGGTCACGATGACCTCTAAATCCTCGTCGACAATGTGCTTTTTCTTATCCGCCAGTTCCTTAAATCGCCTAAAAACCAGATTGATTTCTTCATCGGATAGGTCATAGCCCATGCTCTTTAACCGGGAGCGCAAGGCATGTCGGCCGGAATGTTTGCCCAATACGAGCTTGTTGGTGCTGAGGCCGATCGTTTCGGGTTTCATGATTTCATAGGTCATGGGATTTTTTAATACGCCATCCTGATGGATACCGGCTTCGTGGGCAAAAGCATTGGCGCCGACAATAGCCTTATTGGGCTGTACCATTATACCGGTAATCATACTGACCAGCCGGCTGGTGGGATGAATGAATTCGGTCTTAATGGAGGTTGCCAGCCCTAAAGAATTGTGGCGGGTGGCCAGCGACATGACGACTTCTTCTAGAGATGTGTTGCCGGCCCGTTCGCCGATTCCGTTGATGGTCACCTCAGCCTGACGGGCGCCGGCGGTTATGGCCGAAAGCGTATTGGCTGTTGCCAGCCCCAGATCATTGTGACAGTGCACACTGAGTATGGCCTTATCGATATTGGGTGTGTAAGCTTTAACATAGCTGACCAGATCAGAAAATTCCTGTGGGATGGCGTAACCGACGGTGTCGGGCAAATTAACCGTTGTGGCCCCGGCTTCAATGACGGCTTCAAAAACTTTGCATAAAAAATCGCGATCACTGCGGGAGCCGTCTTCGGCTGAAAATTCGATATTATCGGTCAACGTTCGGGCATACGTTACGGCTTCCACGGCAGCTTTAATCACTTCATCCCTGGACATCTTAAGTTTGTATTCCAGGTGAATATCAGAGGTGGCAATGAAGGTATGAATCCGAGGTTTTGCCGCGTGGCGGATGGCTTCCCAGGCGCGGTCAATGTCGTTCTTAGATGTGCGCGCCAGGGCCGCTACTTCCGTTTTTTCCAGCTTGCCGGCAATTTTCGAAACCGCTTCCAGGTCGCCATCGGAGGCGGCCGGAAACCCGGCTTCCAGGACATCAATCCCCAGCTTTTCCAATTGCGTTGCGATGCGCAATTTTTCAGCTGTATTCATGCTGGCTCCCGGACTTTGCTCCCCGTCCCTTAAGGTCGTGTCAAATATCAATACCTGATCGTTCATTATAGCTTCCTTGTGTTAAATGGTTGATTTGTAAATGGGTCAAATAGTTTTGCCATTGGATTAGCAGCAACGCTTTAACTATTTAACCATTTAATGATTTGACCGTAAACCAGGGAGCATCGGCCGCAGGTGCACAACCTTCGGTTGACCTGCGGCATTGATTCCTTCCAACTTTTTCAATGGGCTTCTCCTTTAGAGTGGTTCGATTGAATTTTCGATCCGAATACGTTGGGCACTGGCGAGTTTAAATTGAAAACTATCGGCCAAGGCTTGCCAGCTGGCCTCGATGATGTCTTCTGAAACGCCTATTGTACTCCAAATTTCGTTTTGATCACGTGATTCGATGAGTACTCTGACCCTGGCGGCTGTTCCCCGGCTACCATCGATCACCCGGACTTTGAAATCAACCAGGCGCATCGTATCCAGATCGGGGTAAAATTTACCGAGCGCCTTACGCAGGGCATTGTCCAGGGCACTGACCGGCCCGTATCCTTCGCCGGCTGTGATTTCTTTTTTACCGTTGACGCTAATTTTTATGGTTGCGTGAGCCGAGCAAGGTTGATCTTTGTCCTTTTCAATGGTGACCCGGAAAGATTCGAGTTCAAAATGAGGGTGAAATTGATCGGTAAATTTTTCCAGCAAAATTTTAAACGAGCCATCTGCCGAATCAAACTGGTAACCTTCTTGTTCCAGTTGCTTGATCTCAGTGGCGATTTTACGGCTATCAAAGCCGTTGTTGCCGAGTTCGACACCCAGCTCTTTGGCCTTGTATTCGACGTTGCTTTTGCCGGCAAGATCAGACACCAAGACCCGACGCTTGTTTCCAACAATCGCCGGGTCCATGTGTTCATATGCCTTGGGGGTTTTCATGATGGCGCTGACATGGATGCCGCCTTTATGTGCAAAAGCGCTCTTGCCGACGAAAGGCCGCGAATTAAAGGGCACCAGATTAGCGGTTTCACTGACATAGCGCGAAAGGCTTTTAAGTTTTTTTAGATGGTCAGCCGAGACGCACGCACGACCCATTTTAAGGTTTAGGATTGGAATGATTGATGTCAAATCAGCATTGCCGCATCTTTCGCCATATCCGTTTATTGTCCCGTGGACCATGACGGCACCTTTGTGAACGGCACTGATCGAATTTGCGACAGCCAAGTTGCAGTCATTGTGACAATGAATTCCGAGCTTGATACAATCGTTTTGAGACGGGCTTGCACAAAAGTCCCTCAACTCTTTTTGAACTGCCGCTATGATTGTTTCCAGTTCAAAAGGAAGCGTTCCCCCATTGGTATCACATAAAACAATAAAATCAGCGCCGCCGTCCAGGGCGGCTCCCAGAGATTTGAGCGCATAGTCTTTATTGTTTTTATACCCATCGAAAAAGTGCTCGGCGTCATAGACAACTTCACGGTCATGTTGCTTTAAAAAGGCGACACTGTCGTTGATCATCGCCAGATTTTCAGTCAAGGAGTTGCCCATGATCTGCTCAACATGCAGATTCCAGCTTTTCCCGAACACAGTCACTGTCGGTGTTTCAGTCTTAAGCAGTGCCTCAAGATTAGGATCGGCATCTGGGCCAATACCGGGTTTGCGGGTCGATCCAAAGGCCGCCAAACGCGCCTGGGTGAATTTCACTCTTTTAGCCAAATCAAAAAAGGCAACATCTCTTGGATTCGAGCCGGGCCAACCCCCTTCAATGTACTGGATACCGATGTCGTCCAGACGCAATGCGATATTTAACTTTTCCTCTGCAGAAAAAGTGATGTTTTCTCCCTGGGTTCCATCTCTTAAAGTTGTGTCGTATAAGAAGACTGGGTCCATTAAGATTCTCCAAAACATGATGGCTCAAGGCCAAGGGCGTCAGGCTCAAAGCGAAGGAACGATTTTAATTTTAGGGTTTGATCCACTGCCTTGCGCCATACGCCGTGCGCTTGCGCCAGATTTATTTTCTGCGGTTTTCGGGCCTGAGTGAACGGACGACAGCCCCGGCCTGCCACATCTCTGAGTTTCTCATTACCGCCAATTCTTTTTCGAGCTTCTGACGGTAATCCGGTGCGCTGTTGGCTTCCAGTACCCGTTTGGTTTCTTCACCTTCCACTACGCGTTTATACAGCTTTTCAAATACGGGAGCGACTGCATCTCGAAATTTCGGCGCCCAATCTAAAGCACCGCGTTGCGCTGTGGTGGAACAGCTGGCAAACATCCAATCCATGCCGTTTGCCGCCACCAGGCGGATAAGGCTTTGAGTCAACTCTTCCACGGTCTCATTAAAGGCTTCACTGGGGCTGTGTCCATTTTTACGCAACAGCGCATACTGTGCCTCCATAACACCTGCCAAACACCCCAACAGCACGCCGCGTTCACCGGTCAAATCACTGTAGACCTCATTGGCAAAAGTGGTTGGGAAAAGATAGCCGGATCCGATGGCAATTCCCAGCGCCAGGGTTTTTTCTCTGGCGTTGCCGGTGTAATCTTGATGGATAGCGAAGCTCGAGTTAATACCGCTTCCATCTAGAAAGTTGCTCCTGACAGTACGTCCCGATCCCTTGGGTGCCACGAGAACCACGTCCACATTTGATGGCGCAACCACACCGGTTTGCTCGTGGTAAACAATTGAAAAGCCATGCGAAAAATAGAGCATGTTTCCGTCTGCCAGGTACTCCTTGATTTGCGGCCACATGGCCATCTGGCCTGCGTCTGACAACAGGTATTGAATGATACTGGCCTGCTGGGCGGCTTCTGTTAATGGAAAAAGCGTTTTGCCGGCCACAAAACCATCTGCCACGGCCCGCTCCCACGATTCGCTGTTCTCACGCTGGCCGACGATGACGTTGATACCGTTGTCTCTCATATTTAACGCCTGCCCAGGACCCTGAACACCATATCCCAAAACCGCAACGACTTCATCTGCCAGCACTTCGCGGGCTTTTTGCAGAGGGAACTCCTCATCGGTAATCACTTCTTCCATGGTTCCACCAAAATCGAACTGTGCCATTCGTCCTCTCCTTTTTTCAGTTACGCATCTATACTTCTTAAAAACGAATAATTCGAACTATTTATTTTTAGGATAATGTTTTCAATTCATAAAAGAGATATTTTTTTGCTGGGCAAGGCCGCACAAGGATTTTAGGCCGAGGCGTACTTCTTTGTACGTTAAGGTCTAAAATCCGCGGAGAACGCAGCCCAGCGTAAAAATAGCCGTTTAGGAATTGGAAACTATTTGGGTTCTCGATACAGCGCCAACGTCCCACTGCGTGCAATTTTTTCAATTCCCATCGGTTTGAGGAGATTGATCAGCGCTTTTAATTTGCCTTCATCTCCGGTGACTTCGATAATATAGTGCTCTGTGCCGACATCAACCACTTTGCAGCGAAAGATGTCGACAATTCGCAAAATTTCTGCCCGCAATTCCGCTTTTGCTCTGACACAGATTAGCGCCATTTCGCGCTTAACCGCCCTGGGACCGGTCATGTCTCGTAGTTTAACGACGTTAATCAGTTTCCTTAGCTGCTTTTCGATTTGTTCGATGACAGGCGGGTTGGCCTTGGTGACAATCGTGATTCTGGATATCTTCGGGTCCATGGTTGGCGCGGTGCACAGGCTTTCGATGTTAAATCCTTTCCCACTAAATAGTCCGGCCACCCTTGAAAGCACGCCCGGCTGATTATCGACCAGCATCGTCATCGTATGTTTGGTTTCTTCCATCGTTATGTTCCTAATTGGGCTTTATTTATTATTGAACTGCGTTATTTGTTATCTGTCATTTGTTGTTCCTATAACCAATAACGAATAACGAATAACCAACTTACACCAGTAGCATCTCAGTAATGGGGGCACCAGCAGGTACCATGGGGTAAACACCTTCTTCACGATCAACTTTAAAATCCATAATGACCGGCCCGTCGGCAGAAAGCCCCTCCTTGAGCACCGCTTCAACCTCTTGAGGTTTTGTTGCCCTTAAACCAAGCGCCCCGTAAGCTTCGGCAAGTTTGACAAAATCAGGCGCGCAATCCATACCCGTGCAGGCATAGCGTCTTCCATAGAACAACTCCTGCCACTGGCGGACCATCCCCAGATAAGCATTATTGAGGATGACGACTTTTACCGGAAGACCGCTTTGGACAGCGGTGGCCATTTCCTGGATGTTCATCTGGATGCTGCCGTCACCGGCAATATCGACGACAAGCTTGTCCGGGCATGCCGTCTGGGCCCCGATGGCCGCCGGCAAGCCAAACCCCATGCAGCCAAGGCCGCCGGATGTAATAAAATGGTTGGGTTGATCAAAATGATAATATTGGGCTGCCCACATTTGGTTTTGGCCCACCTCGGTGGTAATAATGGCCTCGCCATTTGTGAGCTCGTAAAGCTTTTCAACGACAAACTGGGGTTTGATGGTATCTTCCTGTTTATAGGCCAGTGGCTTTGTATTTTTCCATTCTTCGATCTGGGCCAACCAGCGCTGACGCTTTTGTTCGATATTTTTTAGATCGGTCTGTTCGATGAGTTGATTGAGATGTCGCAGGCTGGTTTTGCAGTCTCCGACAATCGGAATGGTCACCGGGATATTTTTGCGAATGGAGGTCGGATCAATATCAATATGGACAATTTTTGCCTGAGCGGCAAACGCGTCTGTCTTTCCGGTCACGCGGTCATCAAAACGGACACCGATGGAAATCAGAAGATCGCATGCGCCGGTACTCATATTGGCACGATAGGTGCCATGCATGCCGAGCATGCCAAGCCACAAGGGATCTGTACCCGGAAATGTTCCCAAGCCCATTAGTGATGTTGTGACCGGAATCCGGACGTTGCGGGCAAATTCAGTCAATTCGGCAGCCGCTCCGGAAAGGATCACTCCACCTCCCGCAAAAATGACCGGTCGCTGCGAAGACTCGATCAGTTCAACAACTTTTTTTAACTGCTTCATATTCGGTTCGTATGTTGGATTGTATGATTTTAGCCGAACATCTTTGATGGGTCGATAATCAATAACGGCCTTGGTAACATCTTTAGGAATATCGACCAGCACCGGGCCCGGTCGACCTGAACGTGCCAGGTAAAATGCTTCCTTGATAATTCGGGCAAATGCATCTGCCGATGGCACTAGATAATTGTGTTTTGTGCAGGGGCGGGTGATCCCGACAATGTCCACTTCCTGAAAAGCGTCGTTGCCAATTAACTGGGTGGGCACTTGGCCGGTAAGAATGACCATGGGAATCGAATCCATGTAAGCCGAGGCAATTCCGGTAACGGTATTGGTCGCACCCGGACCGGACGTCACCAGACAGACCCCCACCTTATTGCCAGCCCGTGCATAACCATCAGCAGCATGTACAGCGCCCTGCTCATGTCTGACTAGGATATGCCGAATATCGGTTTTATCCAGTTCATCGTAAATATCGATGACAGCTCCTCCGGGGAATCCGAAGATCGTGTCCACCTTTTCTTCTTTGAGTACTTCCATCAGTACCTGAGCACCGGTTAATTTCATTTGTTTACCTCGTGACATCTATGGGCATGTTTGAGTCGTTCAATGTGAATGACGAAATGCCGTGTAATAAAAAAAAACCGTTATCAGCTTTTGGCTGATAACGGTTTTTAGTGTTTCTATTTTAGCAGATTCAGGCCATTATCAACCCTTTTCTCCCCAGCAGCTAATGATAATGCCGCTGACGAGTACCCAAATAAGGCTGTTAATGGCGATTATTTTGTTCATCGTAAGCCGACCAGATTGATATGATACTGCTGTGTAGCAGGATGCCTTGGGGTTGTCAAGGTTTTTTAAAGATGTTCCTTATAGTCGCAATCCTTGGAAAGGCAGGTTAAAAAAGTTCCCTCTTTTTTAGTGGTTTTTTCAAGTAAAATTTTAGCATCGCATTGCGGGCATGTCTTGGCGACCGGTTTGTCCCAAGTGGCGAATTCACACTTGGGAAATTGACTGCAACCATAAAACAGTTTACCGCGTCTGGAGCGTCTTTCAACAATTTCTCCATCGCAATTCTTTTCGGGACAACTTATTCCAATTTTGCTGTTGGCGCCATTGGCGTTTAGCGACTGAGTGTTTTTGCAGTCCGGATAGGCACTGCACGCCAAAAATTCACCATAGCGGCCCCGCTTGATCACCATTGGGGAGCCGCATTTGTCGCACGTCTTGTCGACAACTTCATCGTTATTGGTTTCAACCGCCTGGATGTTGCCGCGTTCGTCGCGGATGTAGTCTCTGGAGTAGCTGCAATCCGGATAACCACTGCATGCCAAAAAATGTCCGTTTTTTCCGACCTTGATATGCAACGGTTTGCCGCAATCCGGACAATTAAGCCCCGTGGGCAGTCCTACGCCTTTGACGCTGAGCATATCTTTGGATGCCGCTTCCAAATCTTTTTTAAATGGATGATAAAACTGGCCTAAAATTTTAGACGACTCTACTTCCGATGATTCGACGCGATCCAGATTTTCTTCCATACGAGCCGTGAATTCCACATCAACGATATCAGGGAAGTTTTCAACCAGAAGATCATTGACGATAAAACCCAGTTCAGTCGGTCTAAAATACCGATTCTGCAGGTCGGCATATTCTTTTTCACGGATAGTCGACAAAATACTGGCATACGTACTGGGGCGGCCGATTCCGTTTTCTTCGAGCTCTTTTACCAGCGAGGCCTCGGAAAAGCGGGGCGGCGGCTGGGTGAAATGCTGTTTGGGCTCCAGTTGCCGCAGATTTAGATGCATGCCTTCCGCCAACTCTGGCAAAACCGGTTTTTTATTCTGGTCTTTTTTTGCCATTTCGTCAGCGAACGACATATAAAGTGCCATGAAACCAGGAAATTTAACGGTGGATCCGCTGGCGGTAAATGTATATCTGCCAGCTTCGATCGTCACCGAGACCTGGTTGATGAGCGCCTGTTTCATTTGTGAGGCCACAAACCGCTGCCAGATCAAACGGTACAATGCCAATTGATCTTTGGACAAATAGGGGGCCATTTCTTCTGGCGTGTTCGTGACCGCCGTGGGGCGGATGGCTTCATGCGCATCCTGCGCTTTTTTGCGATTTTTAAAAAATCGCGGTTTATCCAGAGCGAAATCTTCGCCGAATGTATTTCGAACCACCGTGAGGGCCTCCTCGGCAGCTTCCTTTGCAATGCGGGTGGAATCGGTGCGCATATACGTAATCAAGCCAACCGGTTCGCCCGGACCCAGCTCAATACCCTCGTATAGTTGCTGGGCGATCAGCATGGTCTTTTTTGCGGAAAATCGTAGTCTTCGTATCGCATCTTGCTGCAGTTTGCTGGTTGTAAAAGGCGGTAGAGGATTTTTGCGGATGGTTTTTCTCTTTATATTTCGAACAACGAATTTTTGACCTTCTAGTTGCGCAAGAATCGAATTGGCAACGGATTCATTTGGGATGTCAATTTTTTCATCATTTTTTTTGGCCAGTTTCGCTAAAAACGGAGGAGGGGATTCACCTTCAAGGTGAGCCGTGATAGACCAGTATTCCTGAGGTTCAAAGGCGTGGATGGCGCGCTCTCTTTCACAAATAATTCGCAGAGCAACCGATTGAACCCGACCGGCACTTAAGCCTCCCTTTACTTTACGCCACAGCAATGGCGAGATATGATAACCGACCAAGCGGTCCAGTATGCGGCGGGCCTGTTGGGCCTCGTATTTGGGTCGGTCAAGAGACTCCGGTGAAGCCATCGCTTTGTGAATGGCATCTTTGGTCAGTTCATGGAAAAGGACACGATAGAATTTCCGGCCCTTTTTTTTAAGCACTTCTGAAGCATGCCATGCAATCGCTTCGCCTTCACGGTCCGGATCAGGCGCCAAATAGATATCGGCAGCATCGCCAGCAGCCTGCTTTAGTGATTTTATGACTTTTTGTTTTCCAGGAATGCTTTTATATTCGGGTTTAAACCCGTTTTCAATATCGATCCCCATTTCTTTGTCCGGCAAATCTTTAATGTGCCCGACAGTTGCCGCCACATTATAATCCTGGCCCAGATACTTTTTGAGCGTTCTGACTTTGGTCGGCGACTCCACAACTAAAAGCGGTTTGGTCACGATTTCTCCTTGTCCTCAATCTGATCTAGCAAAATTGCTCATGGCAAAGATCTACATGAACAAACAATTTTATTGATTATATCCGGCACCGATCATCTGTGCTTCGGGTTGAGCGATCAAACACTCGGTTCCAAAATGGCAAAAAATTTTCCCGGCATCTGCTGAACCATACCCTTGAGTTCCAATTGCAACAACAAGCTCAGCAGTTTACCCGGTTCGATATTGGTTTTGCGCACGAGCGTATCGATATGCTCCGGATAGGGGCTCAACGTTTTATAAAGCGCCATTTCTTCCGGTGCCAGCAGCGCCTGCTTTTTGGCAGCCTTGGCATCATTATCCTCAGGTTTTACCGGTGCCGTCACATGTTCCATAAATGCCGTCAGCTCCTCAAGTACGTCTTGTGCATTTTCCACCAGTTTAGCGCCCTGTTTGATCAGGGTATGGGAACCGGAACTTTTAAATGAGTGGATGCTGCCTGGAACGGCAAACACCTCTCGATTTTGTTCTGCTGCAAGCCGCGCTGTGATCAACGACCCACTTTTGCGTGAGGCCTCGACAACAATTGTTCCCATACTCATCCCGCTAATAATCCGGTTACGAATAGGGAAATTATGGGCTTCAGGTTCTGTGTCCAGGGCAAATTCTGAAATGACAGCACCTGCTTCTGTTATGCGATCAAACAGTGGCCGGTTTTCAGCCGGATAGATGTTATGAAAGCCGCTGCCAAGCACGGCCACTGTGTTGCCTTGACCCGCCAGGGCGCCCTGGTGGGCAGCGGTGTCAATTCCCAGGGCCATTCCACTTACAATGGTTATGTCGAATGCGGCAAGATCTGCGCACAATTTCTGAGTGGCGGAAATGCCGTATGCGGTCGCATTGCGAGAGCCGACCACAGCAATATTTTTATGGGCAAGCGTCAGATCGCCGGAGACATACAGTAGAGGCGGCGGATCTGGTATTTCCTTCAGCAATACCGGATACGACGGATCGCTTAGGGTAATCAACTGGTAGCCTTGTTGTTGCACATCATTGAGTTCCGCCCGGATCCAAGACGGTACCTTAAAATTTAAAATAGCGCTTGCCAGATGATTGGATATGCCATCGACTGCCAGAAGCTCTTGCGGTGTCATCTGGAAAACGCGTTGCGGTGATCCAAAGCGCTGTAGCAACCGTTTAAACAAGTGGTTGCCGATGCCGGGAACATGTTTAAGACAAAGCCACGGTAGAAAGTTATCCATCGCGTTAAAAACCCCCTGTAAAAAGGGGGGGCAAATAGGCACAGACGAATTGTTATGATTAATTAATTTTAAAGTCTGTTCATATCAATGTCAATTCGATATTCTTTTTTTATAGTCGTTGTCAAAAAAACGTTCCGATTGCGGGACGTTTTTTTGCTACAACACTTATACCGCCATCCTTTTTCCGGAACATTATTATGACAAGCGGTATACAATGATTCCCGCTCGGATTATGTCGTATTCGGCTGAATGGCAGCTGTTTATTTCTTTTTGCCGCGGTTTTGCCAGGCAAGCAATATGGGGCTGGCGACATAAACAGAAGAATACGTTCCCACCAGGATACCGATGATCAGTGCAAAGGCAAAATCGTGAATGATACCCCCGCCGAGAACGAAAAGCGTCACCACGACCACGAGGGTTGTCAGAGAGGTCAAAATCGTTCTGCTGAGGGTTTCGTTGATCGATCGATTGACAATAAAGGCCAGTGGCTTTTTGTGCAATTTTTTCAAATTTTCCCGGATGCGGTCAAAGACAATGATGGTATCATTAAGCGAATATCCCACGATCGTAAGAAGTGCGGCGATAATCGGTAGCGTGAATTCTTTGTCAAAAATAGAAAAAATCCCGATCGTAATGATCACATCATGGATCAGTGCCACGATGGCACCCATAGCGTATTTGAGTTCAAGAAACCAGAAAATCACGAGGGTAACAATCAGGGCCGCACTGATGAGAAAAGGAATGCTGACGCTAAATAAATCGAAAATGTAGACCGCACCGATAAGCGCAGCGGCAACCACGCCGCTTAAAATCCATTTCAGTTCAAAACGTCCGGAGATATAAATCGTTATAAACAGCAGGGCATAAAAAATGGCAAACAGGGCCTTTTCTCTTAAATCCTTTCCAACTTGGGGTCCAACCATTTCTACCCGTCGGATTTCCACCTCCTGCTGCGTTGATGCTTGCAGCGCTGTTTGTATATCTGAAGTGAAACCTTCACCACTGCCATAGGAGATTTCAGTTCGTATTAAAAACTCATTTTCGATGTCTTGGCCGAATTGTTGAACAGATGATGTTCCCAGATCGACCGTATTAAGTCCGGCTTTAATGTCATCAATCCGAACCGCCGACTTAAATTTTATCTGTACCAGGGTGCCGCCGGCAAAATCAATACCGAGCCGGGGGCCGCCATGAAAGATCAGCGATAGAACGCTAATGGCAACACAAATGATGGACAGAAAAAAGGCTATCTTTTTTTTGCCGATAAAGTCAATGTTGATGTCAGGTTTGATAAACCGCATGAAGGATTCTCTTTCAATCTTTGCATTGCGCAGATGCGCCCTGCTGTTTCATGGTTGAGGGTTGTGCCAAAAACGCATAGGGTCCGTGCGGTTTTGACGCTTGTGCGTCGTTATGATCATCTTGATTTATCTGCCTGGACCATGCGTCATGTCAGATACTTAATGTTTTTACTTTACGGCCCGCTAAGATGGCGTCAAATATCAGACGTGACAGCACCAGGGCTGTGAACATGCTTGCAATCACACCGAGGCTCAGCGTTACCGCAAATCCTTTTACCGGGCCGGTTCCGAATTGGAATAGCACGACAGCGGCAATCAATGTGGTGACATTCGCATCCAGGATCGTCAAAGTAGCGCGATCAAAGCCAGCGTCTATGGCTGCGCGGGGTGTTCGCCCTAAGGCTAGCTCTTCTCGGATACGTTCAAAAATAATCACGTTGGCATCGACTGCCATGCCGATGGTTAAGATGATACCGGCGATTCCTGGCAGTGTTAAAGTGGCGCTTGCAGCTGCCAAGCCGGCGGCAATTAACACGATATTTAATATCAAGGCCAAATCGGCAATCACCCCGGCGCCTTTGTAGTAAGCAATCATAAACAGGATAACCAGGATTCCGCCGATCAACATAGATATCAGCCCTTTACGAATGGAGTCCGCCCCCAAAGAAGGCCCCACCGTGCGTTCTTCCAATATATTCACCGGCGCCGGCAAGGCCCCGGCCCGCAGCACAATGGCTAAATCTTTGGCCTCTTCCAGGGTAAAGTTGCCTGTGATGCGTGCTTGGCCACCCGCAATTTTTTCTTGAATGACCGGTGCTGAAGCAACGGTATCGTCGAGAACAATTGCCAGCCTTTCGTTAACATTTTCGCCGGTGATACGCTCGAAATCCCGCGCTCCTTTTTTATCAAAGTTGATGGACACAAAGGGGATGTTAAACTGATCGAAATCAACCCGCGCATTGGTCAGGTTGGCTCCGGTCAAAAGGGTTCGTTTTTTCAGCAGAAAAGGCACTTTTGAAACGTTGCCGGTTTGCGCATCTGTTTCTACGCGATAGAGCACCTGCCGGCCGGGCGGCACATTGCCTTTAACGGCTGCATTGACATCTTGAGTGTCATCCACCAGCTTAAATTCCAAAAGGGCCGTTCTGCCGATTAAATCTTTTGCACGATCCGAGTCACGTATGCCCGGCAGCTGGATTAAAATTCGTCTCTGCCCCTGGCGCCGGATATCGGGCTCAGCGACGCCAAATTGGTCGATGCGATTGCGGATCGTTTCCAGCGCCTGGTCAACAGCCAGTCTTTCAACGTTTTCGGCTTCATCTTGCGGCAGCTGCAATACGATCTTGGATGCACCGCCTTCCATTTTTTGGGAAATTTCCAACGGATCAAACTCATTTTTTATAAAGGCGTTAAATTTTTCAACAATTTGCGGATCTTGAATAGATGCGGAGATTTTATTTCCCTCTATACGATCCAGTGAAACGCCTCGCAGCCGCTCTTTTCTGAGCTGGTCTCGGATTTCCTGCATAATGCGCTCAACTTGCCCATCCACCGCTTTGGCTGTATCAACTTCCAGTACAAGGTGCATTCCACCTTGCAGGTCCAGTCCCAGGTTAATTTGTTTGTGCGGCCATAAATCCGGCTTAAGGGTTGGCAGCACATAAATAACTGCCGCTACAATGACCGCAAAAACGAGTATCAGTTTCCATGAAAAATTCTTCAATGATGATTTCCTCGTTTGTTAGTACTACCCGATCGATTGCGCTGGGTGCATAAACGGATTGTATGAGAACCGCCCGGGCAGTACAATTGAGTTTACTGAATAGACAAATGGTTGAATTGCTAAACAGCCATATTCGGCAACGCGTTTAACGATTCAACCATTGAACATGTCCAGTATCGCGTTCAATTAAAATTTTCAGTGAGTGTTGTGTTTACTTCTTTTCAGGTTGCGGCTGGGAAGAAGGCTGAACCATGGCCGACACATTGGAACGCGCGACTTTAACTCTAACTTTGTCCGCTATTTCCAAGGTTAACGTCGTATCATCAATTCCTGTAATGCGACCGTGCAAACCACCACTGGTGATAATCCGGTCTCCTTTTTTTAAGCTCGACACCATAGTGCGGTGTTCCTTTTGCCTTTTTTGCTGCGGTCGGATGAGCAGAAAATAAAAAATAACGAACATCAGGATGATCGGGATAAAC
>Ga0209536_100003168_pt1 | contig 26556 bp, 20 predicted proteins | sample DeeMarSeWOR28_12_FD_187461 | JGI IMG/M metagenome (GOLD analysis project Ga0209536, IMG submission 187461) | Marine sediment microbial communities from White Oak River estuary, North Carolina - WOR-2-8_12 (SPAdes) (version 2) | ecosystem: Environmental > Aquatic > Marine > Intertidal zone >...
TAGCTTCTGAGTGTCAAATTAATTACGATTTAATTATATTATCGGTAAAAACTTTACATACTTTAGTCTTTTTTTGCAAATTTCCACAATTGATTGCGTTTCGAGAAATATTACAACTTATTAAAAATATTATAAATAATATAAAAAACGGCATTCTGCACGGTAAATAGCCAGACTCGACCCGGATATTGTTTGCGGTCGCAACGAAATTACATGCCATTATCATGCCAAATCAAATGACGGCTGAAAATTCAATCACTGCCGTAAACCGATCCTTTACAGACGGCGATCTGCGTCTAATCTTAAGCAAAATTGCAAAACGGAAATCCCCGTGCGGGTAAAGTTCGAAGTCGACGTACGGGAAGGAAACGTTGTGTCGGATAATCTCTCGGTCGAATCTTTGCACAATCAACAGGCCGTTGTGAAACGTTATCCGGGTGTCAGGATGGTTTCCTTGGACCGGGAAATTCAAAAGACGATTCGACGGTAAATCCGAAACTACCTGCAATATTGTGGTTATATTTACGGCAAAATGCAATGGCTGAAACTCAGAATCTTCCGCCGACAGTGCACCGAATACCCCGCCTGCCGGCCATCGATACCATGCGGGGGATTGTCATGGTGCTCATGGCAATGGACCATGCGTCGCATGCCTTCAATGCCCACCGATATACCGCAGATTCTTTTATGTGGTATCAGGCCGGCGCTGACATCCCGGTGGTTCAGTTTTTGGTTCGCTGGGTGACCCATCTGTGTGCGCCCACCTTTTTGTTTCTGGCCGGTTTCGTGCTGGCATTGAGCGTGAGCAGACGGCTGGACCGCGGCGATCCGCAGCACCGCATTGACAGAGAGATTTTGATACGCGGTATTTTTATATTGCTGCTGGACCCTTTTTGGATGAGCTTTGGTTTTGGCGGAAATGCCGTCTTTCAGGTTCTCTTTGCCATTGGTGCCAGTTTTTGTTTAATGGTTCCGTTGCGCCGGCTCAACTTGATCGTTTTAGGTTTAATCTCTTGTGGGCTTTTTTTCTTTGGAGAAGGACTCGCACAGCTGGTCGCCGGGTTTGGCGGCACCAGGCAGCCGGGTCCCGGCGGCGCTTTATTGATTATCGGTCTGCGTAAAGTAATGGGTGTATATGTTTTATACCCGCTGTTTCCCTGGCTGGCTTATATGATCTTGGGTTGGGTCTGTGGAACGTATATGCTGGGCAAAGAACGCTTTAGACCGGTTGGTTTCTTTACCGTAGCCGGGGTGGTATCTTTAATGCTGTTTTTGATCGTTCGCGGTTTAAACCAATTTGGTAATATGTGGTTGTATCGCTACGACCTCTCCATCCCGCAGTGGCTGCATGTGAGCAAATACCCACCCAGTCTATCTTTTGCAGCCCTTGAACTGGGTATCATGTTTTTGATTTTGGCTTTTCTGTTTGCCTGGTACCGGCAGCGCAAACCATCTCCGGCCAATCCTTTACAGGTTTTCGGCCGCACGCCGCTTTTCTTTTACATCCTGCATGTTCATCTGCTGGCATTGGGTGCCTGGGCGCTGAAATTACATCGGGCCGGCGGTTTGGTTGAAACCGGCCTGGCGACCCTGGCCGTTCTGATGGTGCTCTATCCACTTTGTCGTCGCTACGACCGTCTCAAGCGAGCCCACCCTAAAAGCATTTTACGCCTCGTATAATGGATGCCGTGCACGGACCATTCAAAGACGTGTTTTTTGCTGCAGCCTGGGCGGGATGGGAATCGGTGTAAACGGAATAAATATGAATACCGATGGGCTGAGCGAGGGATCGCGCCTGGAGATTTTAACAGATGATTGTCGTTTTTACATGGATCAATTGGCTTACCAGCTGCTTTTGCCCCACCGTGACCTCACACCGGAGGGGGTCGGGCCCTTTGGACACGTTTATGGCGTCCAATTCATCGATTTGATGTCCAGTCAGCGAAACCGGCTCAATCATTTTATTCGTAACCATACCCGGGGTGGAAAGACATCGAAATTGCTTCATATGTTCAACCAGCACCTGCATCAATTTATCGGCAAAAAAGATTTAGCTGATGCGTGTCGCAACATCGGGCTTCAGCGGCCGTCAATCTGATGCCGTCTAAATCCGGATCATTCAGAACCCGTCTCAAGCCGTTTCCGCCTGCAGGAACTCAGATCATCAGAAAAACGCCCCCCAAACTGTAACAATCGAATACCCGTTTTTGGAGACAGCAAAAACGGAAATTGACGGGTTGTCAGATCCGCAGAGCAAAATCCAAAATTAATAATGGGGTTTAATAATGACTTTTAAGGTCTCCCGGCCCGCCATAACCATCCGGAAACCGTCGGCGATATTCTGTAATGGAAGCTGCCGGGTAATCAAATCGTCAACTTCTATTGTCCGGGTTTCGATCAGTTTTATGGCCGTCACAATATCGGGAGGACCGCAATAGTAGGAAGTGATGATTCGGGTTTCCCGTGTCCAAAAATGGTTGATCGGCATCGTCACTCTTTCATCGGGGTGGGGTACGGCGAAAAATACGATCACACCGCCTTTATCCACGCAATCCCAGGCCTGGTCAACGGCGGTCATAGCGGAAGTGCACAGGAACACCACATCCGCCTTGCGCGTATTTCCAGCGACGACCTGCCGGGGAACATCTTCAGCGGCATCCAAGCTGATATCCGCCCCCATGTTAACGGCTTTTTCCAGCTTTTTGGGATTGATATCCGTTGCAATCACGCGACAGTGTTTGGTTTTGGCCAGCTTGATGTGCAGTAGCCCGGACATCCCGCTGCCCATCACCATGACCGTCTGATTTTTGCGCACGCCGGCAAGTTGCTGCGCTCTGACCACACAGGCCAGCGGTTCAATAAAGGTACTTTGATCATACGAGATACAGTCCGGTAAGCGATAGGTTCCGCTTTCGACCAGGGCTTCCGGGACCAGAACATATTCTGCAAAACCACCGGGCAGCCTCGCATTAACGTTGGAGCACACCGGATACTGGCCGTTTTTGCAGTAGGCGCACTGCATGCATGGCACTTTGGGGGCTACAAAGACACGATCTCCGGGCTTATAGGCCGACACCGAGCGCCCGACCTCAACCACCTCGGCGCCGATTTCGTGCCCCTGAACCAGCGGTGCCCGGGGCAGCCGATACCATTCAACAATATCGCTGCCGCAGATCCCGCATGAGAGAATTTTTATCAGCATCTCTTTGTCTTTGGGCTTTGGCCGGGGCACTTCTTCGATCCGAATATCTTCGTTGTTGTACCAGACAGAGACTTTCATGGCTGATTTTTCAGTGTTTGGTAAAGATCAAGGGCTTTGTCCGGCTTCTCGTTCCGGTGGACCACTGCCGCGACCGCCTGCAGCATTGCAATCGGAGATTCGGATTGAAAAATATTGCGGCCCATGTCCACCCCGCTGGCCCCTTGCTGTATGGCGTTATAGGCCATGGTCAGAGCATCCAGTTCCGGTATCTTTTTTCCACCGGCCATCACAATGGGTACCGGGCACGACGCACAGACGGTTTCAAAATCTTTTTCGACATAATAGGTTTTTATGTAATGGGCACCCAATTCAGCACAAATGCGGGTGGCCAGCCTAAAATAGCGCGCATCGCGAGCCATGTCCTTGCCCACGGCAGTTACCGCAAGCGTTGGAATGCCATAGCGGGTGCCGATATCCACCATTTTGGTCATGTTGATAATGGATTGGCGTTCATATTCACCACCGATAAATACCTGAACAGCCATTGCACAAACATTCAGACGGATGGATTCCTCGATATCCACGGCAAGCTCTTCGTTGGATAGCTCTTTTAAGATGCTGGTTCCGCCCGATACCCGCAGCACAATTGGTTTCTGGGTGGCCGGCGGAACAATACTTCTGAGGATGCCCCGGGTGAGCATCAAGGTGTCGGCGTAGGGCACAATCGGAAGAATATTGACGTCAACGCGCTCAAGGCCTGTTGTTGGCCCCTGAAAGTATCCGTGATCGATGGCCAGCATAACCGTGCGGCCGGATTCGGGGTTGAAAATCCGGGCCAGTCTGTTTTTCATTCCCCAATCCAGGGCGTTGGACCCTTTTAAGAAGAACCCTTCTGTTTTCTGAGGTGTATCGGTATGGTACTGCTTTGCTTCTTTGATTTCATCCATATCCGCCATATTTGTACTCCTTTCTTGTGTGGTGTCCGATATCAAATTTATAAACCCCATATTTGATCTTATCGGTTTCCTGTTGAACCTTTGAACCCAGAACCTTGAACTCAGAACCACATTATACGGGCATTATCGCAGGTTGAGCTTTGCGGTCAAGAAAAACCATTTATTAATGATCGTTGCGTATGCTATTGAATGACAAAAAGCACAGACCGGAGCAGGCAATGGGTCAATTTGATAAAGATAAACAGGCCATTGTAAAATGTGCCCGCTGGCTATCGGAGCACGGATATTTCGGGTGTGTCAGGGGTAGCGGGGGCAACATTTCAGTCAAACTGAATCGTCAAAATATGATGGCGATAACACCTTCGCGCCGCCCTTACCATGCGATGTCATTGAAAGACATTTGTGTGGTTGATGCGCAGAAGAGATCAATTGAGGGGCACCTGACACCATCTGTTGAAGCGACAATGCACCAGAGTATCTATGACAACCGGCCTGAAGTCAATGCGGTCATTCATACACACCCGGTCTTTGCCAGTATATTGTCGGTTATCGATAGACCCATTCCGGCTTTATTTGATGAGATTACTTTTGAAATCGGTGCTGAGGTGGATGTGATTCCCTATGCTGTTTCCGGCAGCGCTGAACTGGCTCAAAATGTTATCAGCAAATTGGGCAACAATTGTTATTGTTACATTTTGCAAAACCATGGTGCCTTAAGCCTGGGAAAAAGTCTTGACCAGGCCTGGAAAAATGCCGAGCTTCTGGAAAAAGTGGCTCAGATTTATTATTATGCCTTAGTTACCGGCAGAAAAATAACGACGCTACCCGCAGACGCTGTCGAGCAGATCTACAAAATGCGCACCTCAACCTAACCCAAAGGCAGAACGCGTCGAAATTACGACCCAGATGCATGACAGACACCAGGCGTTGATGCAAGAATTCGTTGCCCGTGCGCTGCTATGAAATGTGTGAACTATCGCTAAAGAAACCATCTGTTTTTAAATCTTTTTTGTCGTGGCGCCATTTTTGCGAGTAGAATTTAAAACCACGAAAACACCAAAAATGGAAAGCACGAAAAAATACGAACGCGGTTATCAGGTCAAAGGCCCCTGGCTGCCGCAATAAAGACAGAGGTCAGAAGTCAGATGGCAGGTGACAGAAGAGGGATGATAGAAGGCAGAAGACAGAAAACAGAGAACAGAGGACAGAAGGTTTCGCTTTCGGCAGAAAAGTCATATCAACAGGCCATGCATACGGCGGTGCGGATTCTCACCCATCGTGACCATTCAGCCTTCGAGTTAAGCCGCAAGCTTCAGCAACGGGGGTTTACGGCCAAAATTATCGACGCGGTCATCTCACAGTGCGAAGATTTCGGTTACATCGATGATCTCAGGACCGCACGGGTATATATTCTGCAGCTCAAGCGCAAGTGTTTCGGCAGGCGCTACGTCCGGCTGGCCTTAAAAAAGAAACGCCTGGTGGGTGCTGAGATTGAAAAAATTTTGGTAAAAAATTATCCCGGGGAAGATGAATGTGTGCTCGCCGGCCGGTTGTTAGAAAAGAAAAAGAAGACTTTCGCAGGCGAAGCAGACCCCGTAAAAAGAAACGACAGAATATATCGCTACTTGTATTCTCGGGGCTTCAGCGCGGCTGTAATTCGGAGCCTGGTTAATTAGTCAAATACCCGATTCGTCAATCGGTCAGATGACAAATTCAAAAACGATTTGACGAATCAACTAATTGACCAATCAACAATCAGCCGACTAGCTGGCGATTTCTAAAACCTCGTTGGTTTTTTCGGTAAAGGATTTTAATTTTTGGAATTGGTCTTCGGTCAGATGGAGAAATTTCACGCCGACCCCCCGGGTATCGGTCCAAACGATTTCAGCGATCAAGTCCAAGGGCTGGCGGTCTTCTGGAGATGCGAACCTGAGAATCATTTTTAGCCCGGGGCTAAAGGCCGCGCTGGTTTCGATAAAAGCGCCGGATTTGCTGATGTCTAAGATATAGCTGCGGAATTTCTGGCCCTGAATCTTAAAATTGACGTTTATCAGGCAATCCTTTCTGCTGTCTGCTCTGCGGTCCGGTTGTTCGGCTTGCGGCTGCATTTTTTCCAGATGTTTCATAAATAAAAACTGCTGTTCGGATGGCATATCGATAGCCGCTTTCAACAAAAAGCTGGCCATACTCCCATTGAGAAATTGCCTGAAAAGATCTCTTTGCTGTTCTTCAGAAAGGTTGCCGATTAAATAATACAATCGAGCGATGATTTCATAATCCTTCATCTTGAGATCGGCAGCGGTTTTGGAGGTATGTTCTTGCCCCGATTTGAATGACCGTTGCAATGTTGAAATCATATTTTGACCATCCTGTTTTCTGTTTTTGTGAAAAAGTCCTGCAAAAAGCGTGCAAAAAGCCGGCTATTATATATTTGTATAGATAACAATAAATTATGGAGCATGATAACTCTTGCAATATAAAATCCGGTGTGAAAAGAATGAATGAAAATTAGGTAACCCATACCCTAATTAAATGATCTGCATCCGGACCGCTGCGCTAAAAAAAATATAAATTTTAACAGGTTAACAATCTTAACCGGCGCTGCAGGCCGCTCGAACAGGGAGATATCGGCTGTGTCCAGACTGACGCTCTTTCGGCTAAAGAATCAGATGTTCTTTTTCAATTTGGTGGGGATATCCATGGGTGTCCTCACCTTTTTTATCCTGAGCTATCGATCCATATCTCCGCCGACACCTGAAATCGAGCGTCTGACTTTTCGTATTGCGCTGTTTTTCGAACCCCTGTTTTTTATGTTTATTCTGGCAGCAACCCTGATTTTCGAACAGCCCATCCGGCATTGCCTGGACCACATGTACCGCAACGAAGCCGTACCGCATGAACTTGCCGCCAAAGCCCGGCAGAGACTGCTGAATGAACCCTTTTTTTTGATTACATTGGATTTGTTGTTGTGGCTCTGCGCCGCAATCGTCTATCCCATCAGCTTCTATACGTATAAAGCCGGCGAAATGATTATTGGCCGGGCGCTCATTCAAAATCTGTTGATTGGGCTGGGCACCATGACGGCTGCCTTTTTCATTCTGGAATACGTTCTGCAAAAGATGGCGCCATATTTTTTCCCCAATGGCGGGTTGTATGTAACTCCCAAGACGCTGCGCGTGCGGATCCGCACCCGCCTGGCGGCCCTTATTTTTGCCTGTAACCTGATCCCTTTTTTAGCCTTGATTGCAATTGTGCGCGGTAGCTCGCGCGCCAATCTGGATCCTTCCGTGCTGATTGAATTATTGCGGCCAGCGCTGCTGGCCAACGCTATTTTTGGTATCGGTGTCGGTATTGGTTTGGCGATTCTGGTCAGTGGCAATATAACGCGACCCTTAAAGGAGATTATTCGGGTTCTGAAAAGAGTCCGGGATGGAGATCTCGACAATCGCGTCAGGGTCACTTCCAACGATGAAATCGGCTATGCCGGAGACGTGATTAATGAAATGACCGATGGCCTCAAAGAACGTAACAGAATGCGCCGCTCATTGGAACTGGCCAAAGAAGTTCAGCAAAACTTTTTGCCGAAAGCAGATCCAACCGTTGCCGGACTGGATATCGCCGGAAAAAGCATTTACTGTGAGCGTACCGGTGGTGATTATTATGATTACCTGCACTTGGGCAATCGGCAAACCGGCAAAATCGGTATCGTTGTGGGGGATGTCTCCGGGCACGGCATTTCTGCAGCCCTTTTGATGGCCTCTGCCCGGTCTTCGTTGCGGCAGCGGGCCCTTTTATCCGGCAACATTGCCCAGATTGTATCAGATGTAAACCGGCAGCTGACCTCAGATGTTGAGGAATCGGGCCGGTTCATGACGCTGTTTTGCAGTGAGATTGATGTGCGCCGGCAGCGCATTCGCTGGGTGCGCGCCGGTCATGAGCCGGCCATCGTGTATGATCCGGCAAACAAAACCTTTGAAGAGCTGAAAGGATCGGGTATGGCCCTGGGAGTGGATGAAAGCTGGCAATATGAGGAAAAACAAAAACGGGGATTGGCCCGCGGACAAATCATCCTATTCGGTACGGACGGAATCTGGGAAACCCACAACCCGGCCGGTCAGCTATTTGGCAAAGCATCGTTGTTTGACATCATTCGCAAACATGCTGCCAGAAGCGCCGAAGAAATCGTGGTTGCCATTGTGGATGCATTGGATCAATTCCGCCAGGGTGTCGTTCCAGAGGATGATGTGACCTTGGTGGTGGTTAAAGTCGTCACTTAGAACCGTTCTTAAAAAGGTTGAGCCCGTCACCCGTTGGCCCGTTTGCCCGCAAAAAATGTATTCAGATATTTTTCCGATTGCAACCGGCTCAACCGGCTAACCTGAAGGTGAAAAATAGCAAGAATCGGGTGGTCGATTCGCGCCAAATGGCTTATCTTGGTTTGAAATCAGATAGGGGGTAACAAATGCGCTCTGAAACGTTTTCCCAGGCCGCTATGGATTATCAGCGAATCGAAAAAGCGATCGGGTATTTAATCGACAATTTTCATGACCAGCCGGGTTTAAAGCAGATTGCCGCCAAGATTCATATGAGCGAGTACCATTTTCAGCGCCTGTTCAGTCGCTGGGTGGGTATCAGCCCCAAACGGTTTCTGCAATTTTTAACCAAAGAGCACGCCAAGAAGTTGCTGGAAAAGTCGGTAAACCTGTTAGACGTAACCTATGAAGCGGGCTTGACCAGTCCCGGTCGCCTGCACGATTTGTTTGTGAGCTGCGAAGCCGTGACCCCCGGCGAATACAAGGCCAGGGGCCGGGGCCTTAAAATCGACTACGGATATCATGCCACCCCATTCGGCGAATGTATGCTGGCAGCAACCGACAGGGGTATCTGCGCATTAAACTTTGTTCAAAGCCAAGAGCGGTCGTCGGCATTGGCGAGCCTAAAATCCAAGTGGCAAAATGCAGCCTTAAGTGAGAATCCGGGCGCAACCCGACCCGTTGTAGATCGCATCTTCAACCCTCTGGCAGCACAGCGCAATAGGCCCCTTCATCTGTTGTTAAACGGCACCAATTTTCAAATCAAAGTCTGGGAGGCGCTCATCCGAATTCCCATGGGAGCCGTTGTTTCCTATGAGGATGTGGCGGTATATATCGGGATGCCCAGGGCTTCGCGGGCCGTTGGCAATGCGGTTGGAAATAATCCGATTTCGTTTGTGATTCCCTGTCACCGGGTTATTCGTAAAACAGCCGAATTTGGAAATTACGGCGGCGGCAGGGCGAGGAAGCTGGCCATACTGGGTTGGGAGGCTACCAAGTCCGATCTCTGAAGCGCTAGCTTTCTGATGTACTGCATTCTGAGCAGGTATCGGCCTGTGCTGTCTTAAAACACAGCTCGACCGAAAACCTTTCTCTTTACCTGAATCTTGCATAAAAATTGATGAGAAGAGGATTCGAAAATGATTACCTGCAATCTATCGATCCCGGTTGGAGACGCGGAAAGCGTCTCGGGTATCCTTTCGGTCCCTGATAATTTTGATCACCATAAAACCATAGGCGTTATTTTTGCCCATGGTGCCGCCAATGACATGTACAATCCGTTGATCCGTTTCGTAGCCCAGGGCATGCATCAGGCGGGTTATCTGACTCTGCGGTTTAACTTTCTTTATAAAGAAAAAGGTAAAAAATCGCCTGACGCTCAAGCCAAACTGGTTCAAACCTGGCAAAGCGTTTATCATTTTTTGAGCAAACACCCAAAATTCAGCCCGCAAACTATTGTTGCCTGCGGTAAGTCCATGGGCGGACGTGTTGCCTCCCAGATGGTGGCCGAAGGACATCTCTCTGTAAGCCGCTTGATTTTTTTAGGATATCCGTTGCACGCGCCGGGAAAAAAAGACCGGTTGCGCGATGCACATCTGTACCGGATACAGATGCCGCTGCTTTTTTTTGCCGGTACACGCGATGCCCTCTGTGACCTGGACCTGCTCAAAACGGTTTTGGATCGCCTGACAGCTCCCTGGGACCTGGAAGTCATCGAGGGCGGTGATCATTCCTTTCGGGTGCCCAAAAACCATCCCATATCTCAGGACGATACCCATGCGCAAATTCTGCAAGCCGCTAAGAGCTGGCTGGATAAACAATTTTAAGCGATTCCCATCGAATTGTTCTATCTAACGACATGCCGTTTTCGCCAATGCCCTCTATCTGAGGTGTTATCACCAGCGCCGGCCTTGCACGATTTCATTTTGTGATTAAGGTAAAGGGTAATGGTATCTTTGCTAAACCACCCCAGGTCGTTCGACCTGTTTTTTCATAACCATCAAGGTATTGCCTTTAATTTCTGCAATGCCTTCCCTTTAGCGGGCCTCGGGAAACCTTCACAGGGCAAGACATTTTTCTCTGAATGCGATGCCCCTCAACGTATGTGATGATTAATTCCAGCCCGATTTTTTGCCCTGAAGCCGAAGAAGTTGCTCTTTGAATCTTGGATCGGAAACAAGACGTTAACTGATCCGATTACGCACTTTGACTATTGATCGGCTGTAAACGGGGTGCACGATGAATCCTCCCATCATAGAATTTAAAAATGTGACCAAACGATTTGGCCGGCGGACTATTCTGGATCGGGTTGATCTACAAATTCCCGAAGGTGATGTGACCACCATCATCGGCAAAAGCGGCGAGGGCAAAAGTGTTTTGCTCAAACACATTATCGGGCTGCTCAAACCGGAAGAAGGCAGTGTTCTTTTTCGGGGCGAACCCATCGAAAAGATGTCGCGCAAAAAATGGAATGCCTATTTATCGCAGGTGAGCTACATGTTTCAGAACAACGCGCTTTTCGATTCCAAAACGGTTTATGAAAATGTGGCCCTTCCCCTGAGAAAATTCAACCATCTTACCAAAAAACAAATTCATGCCCGGGTGATGGCCCGCATCGAGCAAACCGAGCTGACAGAAGTGGCCCACAGGTACCCATCCGAGCTTTCGGGCGGGATGCAAAAGCGCGTCGCACTGGCCCGGGCTTTGGTAACAGATCCGAAAATGGTTTTGTTTGACGAATTAACAACCGGCCAGGATCCCATTCGCAGAAATGCCATCCTGGGAATGATCGCTGAATACAAAAAGCAATATGGCTTTACGGCAGTGTTGATCAGTCATGATATTCCGGATGTATTTTTCATCTCCGATCATATCCTGGCCCTTTACGGAAAAAAGATCGTTTTCCAGGGTGCCCCTGAAACTTTTGAAGAATTCGATCACCCTTTCTGCGATGAGATCGTCAACAGCATTGAAAGTTTGCAGGATGAATTAACCGGCCTGCACTCCAGGCGCCATTTTAAGGTGCGCTATCAGACCGCTCTGGCCCGTCATAACGGGCAGCGACATTTCATCGTTGTGCTTTTTACGCTGGAAGACATAGACTGCATTATCGCTAATCTGGGGCATACCGCTGCCCAGGTGAGCATCAGGACGATGGGCGATTACATCAATAAACACTTCGGCCAGGTCGGTGGATTTTCCGCCCGACGCCGCATCAACCAGTTCAGCACGGTTTTGCCGTTTTCCGATCTGGATGAGGCTCAGGCAATTATGGCGAACTTCACCCGGGATTTCCGGGAAAACGGATTGAACCGCATTGAGAATGCGGCCAGGCAAGTCAATCCCGCGGTGCGTTGCTTTGAATTTATGGTCACGGCCGGGATGGCCAGGGGGGGCGGTAATGTCGAACTGGATTCCATCATGGAGTTTGCAGATTTTAAGAAGGAGCCGGTTGCACAATTTCAGTGCAACATTTAGGCGACAGGGTTGTGCCCGTTGCCGGTTGGCCCGTTGAGCCCGGTAAAAATTTCGACGAAAATTCTTTTCTAACCGGCTAACCGCAAACCGGTTCAACCAACAAACTTAAAATAAGATAGAGTATTATACGGCCACTTACGATCCGCAACGCATTACCGTGGATGAGATAAAAACCGCCCTGCAAAAAGCCGGCACCTGCAAAGGCATGCTGGCACCTGAAGAATAAAAGGAGAGGGTTAGACCTTTGAAAATTTTTTATACAGATTCTTTTGCCATTCCCCTGCCGCAAGATCATTCTTTTCCGATCGGCAAATACGCGCTTCTCAGAAAACGAATCGAAAATTCCTCTCTGTTTTCCGCTCAGGATTTATGCATACCCCGGGCGGCAACCGATACGGAGATCTGCCGATCACATGATCGCGATTACCTGCAGCGGTTTCAGCAGGGGCAAGTGACCGCCAGGGAAATCCGGCGTATCGGGCTGCCCTGGTCTGCAGAACTCGTTGAGCGTGCCAGGCGATCTGCCGGGGCCACCGTTGAAGCCTGTTTTGCCGCCCTTGATGATGGCATTGCCGTGCATCTGGGCGGGGGCACCCATCATGCCTTCAGGAATCAGGGGCAAGCCTACTGTATATTCAATGACAGCGCCATTGCAGTGCGGGCCCTGCAGGCTGAAACCCCTATCGAGCGTGTCATGATCCTTGACTGTGATGTGCATCAAGGTAACGGCACCGCAGCGCTGCTGCAGAAGGACCCGCATGTTTTTACTTTTTCGATCCACGGAAAAAACAATTTTCCCTTCCGCAAAGAGAAAAGTGATCTGGACATCGCCCTTGACGATGAGGCCGACGATCGGGTGTATCTGGATGCGCTGGCAAAGGGCGTGCGGGCGTCTCTAAAACAGGCCCGGGCCGATGCGGTCATCTACCTGGCAGGTGCCGATCCCTTTGCCGACGATCGCTTCGGCAGGCTGAATATCAGCAAAGATGGGCTGGCTGAACGAGATCGACTCGTGTTCCAGTATTGCCGTGACGCCGGGCTGCCGGTGGCCGTCACCATGGCCGGCGGCTATGCGCCCAACATCGAGGATACCGTGGATATTCACTTCCAAACCGTCTGCATTGCGGCCCAATTCCAGAAGAAATAAAGAATCGCTCCTGGCTGCTCGCTTCTCGCCGCTGGACCGTAGCCAAGAGGTCGACTTTCGATACCTTACACCTGTAGCCTAAAGGCCAAATATTAACAGAACACAAATGCGATTTATTTAAACCGCAGACTAACGCAGACGATCGCAGACTTTAATTTTTTGTCCGGTCGACCTGACCGGACAAAATCCGTCAATCGCTTCGCGATAAAAAATTCCAATCTTTTAAATCTGGGTGTTGATTTTAGGGTATTACGGTTACGGCCACCGGCAATATGATAAAGGACTTAAAACTGTTTGCCCGAAGGGCATGCAGTTTTTCCTTGCTCAGGTCGAGCAAGGAAAAGAAATTGTCTGCGGTTAATTGAAAAATCCTGTAGATCCTGTCTAAAAACTATTCTACAAAGGCTCGAATTGGGCGGTGAAGTGTCTGAGCACCGGCGGCTCATAGGTGATACGCATCCCCTTGATGTCATCCCGTTTGCGAAAAACAGACTCAATGCACTCGACCACATAATCGATGTGGCTCTTGGTATAAACCCTGCGGGGAATCGCCAGCCGGACCATTTCCAGTTTGGCGGGTTTAAAATCACCGCTCCGGGGGTCGGTTTTGCCGAACATCACGCTGCCGATTTCACAGGAACGAATACCTCCGGCAAGGTAGAGCTCACAGGCCAGCGCCTGACCCGGGTATTGATGCGGGGGGATATGCGGTAAAAAGGCCTTGGCATCGATATAAATGGCGTGTCCGCCCGGCGGCTGGAAAATCGGGGCACCGAGCGCAGATATGTGTTCACCCAGATAAGCAACGGACCGAATCCGATATTTAAGATAGTCTTCTTCTAAAACCTCGTCCAATCCCCTTGCGAAAGCCTCCAGGTCGTGACCGGCCAACCCGCCGTAAGTCGGAAAGCCCTCGGTGACGATCAGAATATTGCGTGCCCGGCCGGCCAGCTGATCATCGTTAACCGCCAGAAAGCCGCCCATATTCACCAGACCGTCTTTTTTGCCGCTCATGGTGCAGCCGTCGGCATAAGAAAACATCTCCCGGGCAATTTCTCTGGCAGTTTTGTTTTCATAACCCGGTTCTCTCAGTTTGATAAAGTAGGCATTTTCGGCAAAGCGACAGGCGTCCAGGAAAAAGGGGATGCCATGGGACCGGCAGAGTTCGGCAGTTTGCCGGATGTTGTCCATCGAAACCGGCTGGCCGGCATTGGCGTTGTTGGTGACGGTCAGCATCACCAGCGGAATGCGTTCCGGGCCCTCTTTGCGCAGCAATGTTTCCAGGGCATCGAGGTCCATATTCCCCTTAAAATCAGCAATCAAATTCGGATCGAGCCCAGCGGCGATGGGCAGATCGAGTGCCTCTGCCCCGCTCATCTCCACATTGGCGCGGGTGGTGTCGAAATGGGTATTGTTGGGCACGATCCTGTCGTTTCCGCCGACGATGTTGAACAGGATTTTTTCAGCTGCGCGTCCCTGGTGGGTGGGGATGATGTGGCGAAAACCGGTTAGCTCCTTGACGGTCCGCTCCAGCCGTGAAAAGCTTTTGGACCCGGCGTAGGCTTCATCACCTTCGATCATACCACCCCACTGGTGGGCGCTCATGGCCGCCGTGCCGCTGTCGGTCAGCAAATCGATCAAGACGTCATCGGCCTGGATGTTAAACAGATTGTATCCGGCTTCTTTTAGGATGGTCTTGCGCTCTTCGCGGCGGGTAAATCGCAGGGGCTCAACGCTTTTTATTTTAAACGGTTCGATGATAATTTTCATGATCTTCTCCCAGGGCCCAGGGCAAATAGGTTTATATTTACAATCAAGGATAAAGCGACTATGACAACGTGTCAAGAATCCGGAAAAAGAGAAAGAACTATCAGGAAGAAGAATGACTTCTAAAATAAGGGAAGAAGTATATATTTCACTTTTTGGCTATTTTTGTTACATCTTAACATGAGCCCCTGTTCGTTGCAAAATGTCAGATTTTGCCAACCAATTTAATAAATGGCTGCGTTAGCCATCTGAAAGATGAACCATTTATACCATCGCACAGAATGGCAGCTCGGACCCGATTCAATACCGGATCGGCTCTGGGATGTGGTCATCGTCGGCGCCGGGCCGGCCGGTGCGATTGCGGCCTGCCATCTTGCTGCCAAACATCATCGGGTTTTGCTGCTGGACCGCAAGAAGTTTCCACGTGAAAAAGTCTGCGGCGACGGCCTGCTGCCCGATGCCCTGCGATGTCTGGATGCCATCGGTGTCGGTGAAAAGGTTCGCGCAGCCGGACACTCGGTTGACACCAGTGTTATGGTGAGCCCCTTTCTAAACGAAGTAGAGATACCCGGTGCGTATCTGACCATAAAACGCCAGCTTTTGGATTTGATCGTTGCTCAAAAGGCCGTAGAAGCAGGCAGCTTCTTTGCTCTGGGTGAAGTGCAGCAGTTGGCAATCGAACCGGATAGCCTGGCAGCTTTCACCATCCGGGGATGGCGCAAACCGATTCGGTCTAAAATCGGGATCGTTGCCACCGGAACGGATGTTCGCCTCATGCACAAAATGAACTGGCCGGCAAAGAAAGGACCCAGTGCGGTTGCACTGCGTTGCTATGTCCGCTCTGCAATGGCCCTGGACCGAATGATCATTTATTTTTACAGGCATGACCCCTTTACGGTCGCCGGATACGGGTGGATTTTTCCGATGCGAGATCATGAATTTAACGTTGGATTCGGCATATTTAGTCCGGATCGCGTTCGCAGGCGCAGCCTTAATGTTAAAGATAAATTTAACGCCTTTATCGAATCGTTCCCCCCGGCAAGGAAGTTGATGCGGCAAAGCGATAGAACCACATCTTTGGGAGCAGCTACGTTGCGATATGATTTTGAAGGCGCCTACCCCTTTGTAAACGGCCCGCTGGTTGCTGTGGGAGAAACCATTGGAACAACCTTGCCGTTTATCGGCGAAGGCATCAGTAAAGCCATGGAATCCGGTCAAATGGCTGCTGATGCCGTTAACAAAGCATTGCAATCAAATGATTTGAGTACATTGTCGCAATATGGTCAAAAAATGGAATCTAAATTTAAAACCCGTTATAAAGGTTATCGCCTGGCTGAAAAATGGCTGGCCAGGCCCTGGCTAAATGATTTCCTTATCAGTCGATTCGGCTCAAGTAGATATGCTAGAGAAATCCTGGCCGGTGTCGTTGCGGAAACCAAAAATCCCAAGGATATTTTTTCCTGTAGAGGTATTTTGAAAACATTTTGGAAATAGGCGGTTAGCATTTACTTATCTGAGAAACCGTTCGGTATTGTTATTTTTTGAGACCCTGAAAGCAGTAACCATGTTAGGCGGCAAAATTGTCGGCAAGTCCGCTTTTTGCCAAATGGCAAATCAATTTTCTTCGTATTTGCCGAGCATGCTTACTGTGTTTGACATTTAGCCGCAACTTAGATATAATTTATTGAAAAGTTTGGAAATATTCCATAAGGAAACCTTTGCCCAAAAACGAAGCGCTTCCGTTTGATATTTTACCCTTATAAATTCAGCTCCGAAGAATATCCATCCTGGAGCTTGATTCCTGCTTTTAAATGAAAGTAGAATTTTTTACTAGCGGCACCTTTCTCGTCCGACTATTTATTTTTATGCAAGTTTCAGGTAGAAAGTAATTATGAGACTCTGCCCTGAATGTGACCAGCCGGTGGCCGAAGAAATTACGCTTTGCCCGGCTTGCGGCAATGAAATTGGTGAAGGCCGCAAATACATTGATGATTACCGGATTGTCGATATTTTGCACGAAGGTCATTCCAGCTTTCTGTGCCGGGCCATCCGGGAACGAACCGGCGAGATGGTCATGATCCGTCTGTTTACCCCCCAGTCGGGGGTCGACGAAAAAGTGGCGGCCAGACTCACCCAGGAACTGGAGCGCCTTAAAAAGCTGCCCGATAAGGGCTTTGTCCGTCATTACGCAATCCGGCAATCAACCGACGGGCTCTGGTACCGGATCAGCGAATGGATCGACACCGAAAGCTGGGGATCTCTGCTGACCTCCGGCCGCTTGCAGGATCGCCAGTTAGCCCTGGACCTGTTTTTCCAGATGGCCTCCATTCTAACCGTGCTTCACCAGGAAGGCTATTTCATCCCCCATCTCATTTTAAACGACATCATGCTGGTAAGGGTTGAAAGCGGAAAGCTTCAGGTCAAAATCGACTATAAACTTTCACGGTTTTTTGACCCCAAGGTCGACCGTCCCGGCCCCATGTTAAAGAATTTGCTGAACGTGCACCCGGATATCGTCAATCATCGACCGCTTGACTTCAGAAGCGACATCTGGTCTCTGGGTAAAATTTTTGTCGAGCTGCTTTCTGCGGACCTGGAGACCGCCGATTACCTGGCCAAGGTCGACGAGCTTGATTTGCCGGAAGCGGCCAAAGTTCTGTTGAAAGTCATGCTGGCCGATGATCCGGATATCCGTCCGCGATCCATGGCCGAAGTGGCTGTGTCGCTGGCGCGAATTAAAGAAAAGCCTGTTGAGGAGGAACCCGAACCTGTGCCGCCCCCGGCCGCAGCTGCCCGCAGGCTGACCATCAAAGGACTCCAGAATCGCATCAGCATCCTGGCTGTTTTAATTATCGTTTTATCGTTGGCCGGTTTTATGGCCTGGTATCAACTCAGCCAGCGCAAGGCGGTTTATGAAAATCGCCTGGAGGATTATGCCAACCTGTACTCACCGTCGGTGGCTTTTCTCTTGGTCGAGTACTGGCTGGAAATCGAAAATGAACAAATGTATCGCAATCTGGCAGAGGGGACTGCTTTTCTGGTGGACAGCGATGGCTATATGCTGACCAGCCGGCACGTGGTTTGTCCCTGGCTGGAGGACTCCACTCTTCTGGCCGCTGTTCAGCATTTCGGGCTGGTGGAAAAGACACCGGAACTGAAGTATCGGTTATATTTATGGTTTGAGGGCACACGGGCCTTTAATCGTGTATCCCGCGTGATTGAAAGCCCGGATTTGACCGATGTGTACTTTATTGAAAATGCATATAGCACCGAATCCGAGCCGAGCCTGTCCATTGCCGGTGTGCCCAAACCACCGGTTCAAACCCGTCAGGTGATCACCTCGCCGCTTAAAGATGATTTTGCCGTCATAAAGATTGATCGGGTGCCGGATGGGCTGAAGCCGCTGCCATTGGATTTAAAGCTGGATGCCAAAAGTGTCCCCAAACTATCACGATTGATCACCATCGGGTTTCCGCTGGGCAGCCGCACCCAGGACGAAGCGGTCAACGCCAGTGTCACCGGTGGTAATGTACGTCGATCGTTTGAAAATGTGCTCCAGGTCGACACCTCGCTTTATGGCGGTAACAGCGGAGGGCCCATGGTCGATGTGCGCGGCAAAGTGATCGGCATTGCCGCCGGCGTCGCCATGGATGTGGCCCAGGGGCTGATGCAGCCTGCAACCCCCCGCTGGGACCTGGGCATGGTTTTGCCCATTACCAATGCGGCAAAGTTTCTTGAAGAATTAAAGGCCGGCCAGGCCAAGTGGAATGGCGAGTTAGATTTTTCAATCGAGAAAAGCCTGGCAGAGATCAAGAAAAAAGCCTCCGAAGGTCTGTGGGCCGAGGCGCAGGCTCTGGCCGATGAGGAGCTCAAGGGCAAGCCGCAGCCGGAAATGATCATGGCGGCCGGTATGATGCATTATTGCACCGGGGATAACCGGGGGGCCGCCAAACTCTTTTCACAAACCCTTTCGATGGATCCCGAAAATCCGGAAGCCCGGCTGATGCAATTTTTAATTGATTGGCTGGCAGGCGAAGGAGCGCGCAGCCCTTATCGCGATCAATTGCTGGATTTGGATTGGCGCTCCCCGGCAGAGTTTCAAGGTTATCTGGTGCGGGTTCTGGAGGACTTAATCGATGAAGTTTCGGCCCTGGATAGCTGGCACACCGATGCTGAAAAAAGCTGGCTGTACTATGCCGTCAGCCTTATCCGAATCGAGCGGCAGGATTGGGAAGGTGCTGAGAAGCTGCTCAGAGAAGCGGTGCTGACCGCTGATACCGATGCCTGGGAATTTTTCGTGGTGCGTGCCAAGCTGGATCAACTGCAAAAACGGCGGCGCAATGCACTAAAGACCAAAGCGCAGTGGAAAGCCTACAACCAGGATATCGAGACTTTCAATAAAAGCGTTGAAGAAAAAATGGAGAAGGACGCCAGGGTCAAAGCCGAGTTGCCCGAGTTGATGGCTAAATTCATCGATGAGACCGTGGAGATCAAAGAAAAGTGCGACGTACTTGCCAAAATAGCCGAAATATATCCGGACAACCGCAAGGTTTTTGTTGCCTTAGCCTTTTACAGCGCCGCTGATGGGGATTGGGAAAAATCGCTGGAATACATCGATACCTTTTTAGACAGCGGCGGCCGCCAGAATGCAGACCGGATGAGCCTGGGAATTTTACAGGCCGGGATACTCAACAAGCAGGGTAAGGCCGATGAGGCCCGAGCGAGTCTCGAGGCATTCGCCGCGCGAACCATGGACCCATGGTTTCTGACCATCAGCGATTATCTGTTGGGCAACCAGACCGAAAGAGCCCTGTTAGAGGAGGCCGGTGAAAGCCCCGAATACCTTTTAACGGCCCACACGGCCCTGGGGGTCTGGGCTGAAGGGGCTGGAAACAAACAAAAGGCGATTAAACACTATCGAGAGGCATTGGGCTCTTTTCTGGATACCTGGCTGGAATATGATTTTGCCAAAGAGCGTCTCAAGAAGCTGAAGCGGCCCACCTCGGAATAATATTATTTTCACAGCAGAGGTCGCAGAGTAAAGATTCTTTTCGTTTTCCGCGGGCAGGTTGGTTTTTGCTTTTCGTCCTCCAGGTCATGCCATAGCTTTAGCAACGGCAGATCAACGAAAAGCAAAAATGGAAAATCTCTCTGCGCGCTCTGCGTCTTTGCGGTGAGAAAAAACGCCTTCCGGATCTATTCTTTAATGCCGTATTGCCGCGCCAGATTTTCATCATAGCGTGCTTTCCTGCCCGGGCACTTGCCGCGCTGACATAACTGGCAGTTAAAAAAGGATACCTCGGTCTGAAAATAGATTCCGGATACCGACTTGGTGGGGATCATCAAAAAAGACGGGGTCAGGCGGACGCCGATGGCGCCCTCCACATCCGTTAGCAGCCGAAACAGCCGGCTTTGTTCTTCAATCGGCCATTCCTGCAACGATCCGGGACTCATAAACGAAATTTTTTTTAGAGCAAATTTTTTGCACAGATGATCATGGAGTTCTTTGCGTACCGCATTTAAGGCAACATTGCCGATTATATCCAGATAATACTTTTCCAGCGGGTCATCTATTCCCTTGACCGTTTCTTCCAGTCCGGGTCCGAGGGTTACCACATACGGAAAAAGCCGCTCCACCGTATCCAGATTCTTGCGCAATACTTTGCTTTTTAATTGCAGACCTTCGACCACAACCGCATCGTCTGATTTTTCATCGATATAACATAACTTGTAAGCCGCCTTCGGTGTGCTGCAAAACTTGGCCTTATCGATGAGATCTTGCACGAGATGCGCATCGTCGCCGCGCTCCAGGCGCAGGATTTTTTTAACCTTGCGCGGATCAATATCCAGCGGGATTTTCTCTAAGATTTCCATTTTTATAAATTCAGTTATCCGGATCAGGTTGTGATCATCGCTGTGTAGCCTATTTAACCGATTTTGTAAAATAATTTGGCTGTTTTTAATGGCGGCTCTCCGTTCAAATTTATACCCGGCTGATCAAGTGTTATCAGAATCAAACAGAGCACTATTTATTGACAGTGCGGCCGCCCCTATTTATACTCTCCTCGTGTATCTTGCAGATATCGCAGTCCTTCTTATTTTTTCCGTCAATATCAAACCGTTCTAACAGAAGGAGTTGTTTTATGGGAACGAATTCTATTGAAGCGCCGTTGAGAAAACTGATGGGACCCGGCCCACTGGATATTCATCCACGGGTATATCGGGCGCTGACATCACCGGTCATCGGTCACATGGATCCGGCTTATTTTAAAACGCTGGACCGAATCGGTGATCAGCTGCGCAAGCTGTTTCAGACCCAAAACAGGTTGACGCATGCAACTCCGGGGACAGGGACTTCGGGAATGGAGGCCTGTGTAGCGAATCTGATTGAACCCGGAGATCCGGTTCTGATATGTGTGCACGGTTATTTTGGTGATCGGCTGCGGCAAATGGCCGAGCGTCAGGAGGCCGACGTAACGGTCATTGAGGGTGAATGGGGCCGGCCGACGGATCCGCAGCAGGTCAAGAAAGCCTTTCAGAGCAAAGACTATAAAGTGATTGCTCTGGTCCATGCCGAAACCTCCACCGGCGTACAACAGCCAATGGATGATATTGTGCGGCTGGCAAGGGACCATGGCACGATGGTGCTGCTGGACACGGTAACCTCGCTGGGCGGTGTCGAAATCAAGGTCGACGAATGGGGGCTGGATGCCGTTTACAGTTGCTCTCAGAAATGCATCGGTGCGCCTCCGGGGCTGGCGCCGGTTACGTTCAGCGATCGCGCAATCGAGGCAACCCGCAATCGCAAACATCCGATCCGCAGCTGGTATCTGGATATCACCCTGCTCGATCAATACTGGGGATCTACCCCGCGCGTTTATCATCATACCAGCTCAAGCACATTGAATTATGCCCTTCTGGAGGCACTCTTGCTGATAGAAGAGGAAGGTCTGCAAAATCGTTTTAAGCGCCATTTAAAAAACCATCAGGCGCTGGTTGCCGGCGCAGAGGCCATGGGTCTGGAGATGCTGGTCAAGCCCGAGCATCGCCTGCCGACGCTGAATACGATTCGCGTGCCCGACGGCATCAATGAAGCTGAGGTACGCAGTTATTTGCTGCAGACATTCAATCTGGAGATCGGTGCCGGCCTGGGAGCGCTGGCCGGCCAGGTCTGGCGGGTGGGGCTGATGGGGTATTCTTCTTCAGCCGAAAATGTTCTCTTTTTCCTTGCGGCCATCAGCCGGGCACTGGCCGTACAGGGCTGTCATACCGATCTATCAGCCGGCTCTGAAGCCGCCATGTCACTGCTGAATGCCTGATGGGGATTGGATCGGAAAGTGAACAAAATTGAACTAAAGTTTGAAGTGACTAAAGTTAAGGTGTCGCACCGCTCCATCTTTTTAAAAACGACATAATTCTTCAACTTTAGGCACTCTAGCTCACTTTAGTCATTTTACACTTAGGTAAGAAAATGCTGAATGCTGAACTGATTGCCAACCTTCGGCAAATTGTCGGCAGAACCCGGGTTTCGGTGTCGCGGGCTGAAACCGAACTGTACTCCTATGATGCTTCACTGGCCAAAGGGCAACCCGGTATCGTTGTTTTTCCTGCCGATACCCGGGAAGTGGCCCGGGTTGTCAGCGTGGTCCGTCAGGCCGGGCTTCCTTTTGTCCCGCGCGGGTTTGGCACCAATCTTTCCGGCGGCACCGTATTGGTATCCGGCGGGGTGGTCATCTGTCTGTCGCGTTTGAATCGGATCATCGCTATGTCACCCGAACGGCGCTGCGCGGTGGTTCAGCCCGGCGTGACAAACCTGGAGCTGCAAAATGCACTGGCGCCACTGGGCTTTTTCTATGCGCCCGATCCCGCCAGCCAGAAAGTGGCGACCCTGGGCGGCAATGTCGGTGAAAACTCCGGCGGCCCCCGCTGCTTAAAATATGGTGTGACCACCAACCACATTCTGGGCATGGATGTGGTTCTGTCCAGCGGGGAGGTTATTCGCCTTGGCGGGTGCGCCTATGACCCGCCGGGATATGATCTTCGCGGTGCGCTGATCGGCAGCGAGGGCACCATGGGTATCGTGACCGAGGTCACGGTGCGCATCCTGCCGCTACCCGAAAAAATCATAACCCTGCTCGTTATCTACGATGATATTGGCGATGCAGCCCAATCGGTATCGGATATTGTTTCGGCCGGTATTTTACCGACCACCCTGGAGATGATGGACGCTCCAATCATCAATGCGGTCGAAGACAGCTATGCCTGCGGCTATCCCCGGGATGCCGCGGCTGTTCTGATCGTCGAAGTGGAAGGCCTTTCTGCAGGTCTCAAAGATCAGGTCACGCGCATCAGCCAGATATGTCGAAAAAATCACTGTCGGGATATTCGTGAAGCCAAAGATGATGCCCAGCGCAACCGCCTCTGGGAGGGTCGACGCGGTGCTTTTGGTGCGGTGGCCCGTCTGGCACCGAATTATCTGGTTAACGATTGCACGGTGCCGCGCACGAAGCTGCCTGAAGCACTGGCCCGGGTGGCCGAGATTGTCGACAGATATGATTTTAAGCACGGTAATGTGTTTCATGCCGGCGACGGCAATTTACATCCCTTGATATTCTTTGATGCGCGGGATGCAGACCAGCTTAAACGGGTCAAAAAAGCTGGCTGGGAAATCATGAAAGCCTGCGTTGAGCTGGGCGGCACCATCTCCGGTGAACATGGTGTGGGTTTGGAAAAAATTGAGGCCATGCGCCTGGTTTTTTCGGAGCTGGATTTTATTGCCCAGCGGGGCTTACAGCAGGCGTTCGATCCGGATGGATTGCTCAATCCCGGTAAAGTCATTCCGCTATCCCTGCCAGAAGAAAACACCGATGAAGTACGGGTGCATCCTCCGTTTGCCGGTGCTGACACCCTGAGCGCGATCGAAAAGGAAATCGGCGAAAGGATTCAAAGCGCCGCTGCCGACGGCACCGGGCTGATACCCGCCGCTGGAGGCGGGTTTTGGCATTTCGGCAATTTGCCCACCCGCAATTGTCAAAAATTATCCAGTTCTGCGCTCAACGAGATTCTCGAATTTGACCCTTACAATCAGTTCGTTACGGCCGGAGCCGGTGTGCGCCTTGATGTGCTCCAGCGCCAACTGGCCGAACATCACCAGTGGCTGCCCGTGCGGCCTTCGTTTTGCGTTCAGAATCATTCACTGGGTGCTGTGATGGCACGGGCGGCCTGCGGGCCGGAGCGCATGCACTACGGTGCCTCGCGGGATCTCGTTCTGGGCTTGCGCTTTCTGGACGGCAACGGTCAAAAAATTTCAACCGGAGGCAAAGTTGTCAAAAATGTAGCCGGCTATGACATGACGCGTTTGATGATCGGATCCGCCGGTACGCTGGGACTGATTACCGAAGTGACCTGTCGCGTGATGACCATACCCGAAAGGTGCAGCGCTATCGGTGCGCAAGGACCGCTTTCGGCCTGTGCGGATCTGGCATCCGAGATAATGACATCCCAGCTGATACCGGTTTTTATTGTAATCATGCCGGTAAACGGGCAGGGTGAGGAAGCGATGCGCCGGCGCTGTACCTTGAAGATCGGATTTGAAGGGTTTGACAAAACCGTCACCGAGCAACTTAAAAGAACACAAGCATTATTTGAAAAGGACGGCATGACCCTGAGCCCGGCGCAGGATTATGCGGTACAGGATGGCATTTTCAAAAAGTCCTATTCGCAGATGTTGGCAGCGGCATTTATCCTGCGGGCCGATCTGCCCCTTGATCGGATGCCCGGGTTTGTTGAGTCCTTGGCCAGGTGGCTGCCGCAATCCAAATGGTTTTTAGATTACGGATGCGGCCGAATCTTTGTCGCATTTGAAAACATGCCCGACGGCCTGTGGGGACGGATGTGCGAAACCGGCGATCAACTGGGCGGTCACGTGGTCATGGAAAAGGCTACCGATGAATTCAAGAAGCATAACGATGTCTTCGGTATCGACCGGCCGGAATGGAAGGTGATGCACCGCATCAAGGCGGCCCTTGACCCGCAGCACGTTTTTTCACCCGGCCGCCTGCCAGGCAAGATTTAAATTGGAGTAGTGGAGTGATGGAGTAATGGAGTGTTGGATGCACCTATTTGAATTACTCCAGCACTCCATTACTCCAGTACTCCGGAAAGAGTAAGCTTCGAGGTGATTTAACCGCTCAGATCATTTCTGTATGTGTGATTATGACCGAGACCATTTCCAAATACTACGAAGAAATCTACCACTGCAATCGTTGCGGGTTTTGCCAGGTGGCATGCCCGATATTCCGGTCCACCGGGCACGAGACCGGGGTGGCACGCGGGCGTCTGGCCCTTTTGCGGGCCATTATCGAGGGACGTCTGGAATGGAGCCCGGAAATTGAAGCCCCGCTTTTTGACTGTTTGCTCTGCGGTGCCTGCACCGCCAATTGTTTTCCGGCAATCCCCACCTCCGACTTGATCATCAAGGCCCGGGCCCAGTATCTGGAAAAAGTCGGTCGCAAATCCATTCATCGTTTACTGTTTGACCAGCTATTGCCGTATCCACGGCGGCTGCATCTGGCCGCACGGGCGGTGGCGCTGGGCAAAAATACGGGTATTGCCGATCTGGCGCAGGCCCTGGGGTTGTTAAAGATATTCGGCCGTGATTTTGCACATGCCAGTCAAATTGTCGAACGATTTCCCTCGCAACCGCTGCGGGATAAAATCAAAACCGGAGCGCACAGCGGCAGCGGCCAACTGTTGCGGATTGGTTATTTTGTCGGCTGTGGTGTTGATATTATCAGTCAGGATGCCGGCCAGGCAACCTTGCGGCTTTTAAAAAAAATCGGCAAATTCGTGCGGGTTCTGGAAAATTGTTGCTGCGGTTTGCCGGCCTGGTCTTACGGGGATTTGAAAGCGGCGCGGAAACTGGCCCGCCGGAACGTATCCATCCTTGCGGCTGAAGATCTGGATGTAATTGTTACGGACTGCTCCAGCTGCGCATCCTTTTTAAAGCATTATCCTCAGCTTTTCCCGGAAGCCGGGCACCATCAAGAAAAGGCCGCTGCGGTCTCCGATCGTATTAAAGATATGGTGCAATTGATTCATTCAATGGAAACCTTGACGGCTGCCGACAGCGCTGCTGTCACTGTGACGTATCATCATCCCTGTCATGCGGCCCGGGGGCAGGGGCTCACAGCCGAGCCCGGCGACATTCTGAATCGGCTGCCGGGAGTTGAATACCGGCCGTTAGCCGAAGCGGATTGGTGCTGCGGCGGAGCCGGCGCATATGCGTTTGCGCATTATGAGTTGTCCCAGCAGGTGCTGGATCGTAAGATGAACAATCTGAAAAAAAGCGGTGCAGATTTATTGGCCACCTCCTGCCCGGCCTGCATCATGCATTTATCCTATGGCGTGCGCAAGCACGGCCTGAGCACCCGTGTATGTCATATTTCAGAGCTTGTTAAATAGCCACAGGCACACACAGACACACACAAACCTTTTGTTCGGCCGACTCCCCGCGTTAAGGCATAGCCTTCCGCGGGACAAGCTGGCCGAACAAAAATGGTCATCCCGCTTTGCGGGATATAATTTACAGGTTTATTAGAACCCATCTCAAAAATGCATCTAACGCCCAATAGCCGCGTTGTGAACCTCCTTAAAATGCTCACATACTCTATGTATGCTGCGCTTTTTCGTCAG
>Ga0209536_100003170_pt1 | contig 26539 bp, 20 predicted proteins | sample DeeMarSeWOR28_12_FD_187461 | JGI IMG/M metagenome (GOLD analysis project Ga0209536, IMG submission 187461) | Marine sediment microbial communities from White Oak River estuary, North Carolina - WOR-2-8_12 (SPAdes) (version 2) | ecosystem: Environmental > Aquatic > Marine > Intertidal zone >...
GGCTTTTTTCATCCTGCTGACTTTTCTTAACGTGATTGTGGTATCAAAAATAGGAAAAATAGTTGGTTTGGTATGAGCAGGATAAAAAACAAAACCCGGAGAAAACCTCCGGGCTTGGAATTTCAGTAAGAGACAATTATTTTTAGAATGAACCAATCATCTTGGAAGGATCAACATAGGTGTCAAATTGTTCTTCAGTTACCAGACCGAGAGACAACGCTGCTTCTTTTAAGGTGCTACCTTCAGCATGTGCTTTTTTTGCAATCTTTGCCGCGTTTTCATACCCTATATGCCTATTCAGAGCAGTTACGAGCATCAATGAATTCTCAAGATTTTTCTTAATATTCTTTAAATTAGCTTCAATCCCTGTAACACAATTATCTGTAAAAGAAACACAGGCATCGCCCACCAATCTTCCGGATTCTAAAAGATTATAAATCATTACAGGCTTAAACACATTTAACTGAAAGTGTCCTTGCATGCCTCCAACAGAAATAGCCAAGTCATTACCAATGACTTGAGCACACACCATGGTTATTGCCTCACTCTGTGTTGGATTTACTTTCCCCGGCATGATGGATGACCCGGGTTCATTTGCCGGCAGATTGATCTCACCGATGCCACATCTGGGCCCAGAACCCAATAACCTGATATCATTGGCGATTTTCATTAAACTGACAGCTATTGTCTTGAGTGCTCCTGAAGTTTCCACCATTGCATCATGGCTGGCCAGTGACTCGAATTTATTTTGAGCGGTGATAAATGGATGTCCTGTAATTTCCGCAATTTTTTTAGCTACCAGCACATCATATCCTTTTGGCGTATTCAGTCCGGTTCCTACGGCCGTGCCACCCAGAGCCAGCTCGGACAGATGATTCAGGGAATTTTTCAGGGATTTCAGCCCGTGATCAAGCTGCGATACATATGCAGAGAACTCGTGTCCAAGTGTTAGAGGCGTGGCATCCATAAGGTGAGTTCGTCCGGTTTTTACAATATGCTTAAATTCTTTAACTTTCTTATCCAGAGCGTTTCTGAGTTTCTCAACTCCGGGAATGGTTGTCTCTACGATCATTTTGTAGGCTGCAATATGCATGGCTGTTGGAAATGTGTCATTGGATGATTGGGATTTATTGACATCATCATTGGGATGAATAAATCGCTCTCCTTTTCCCAGTTCACCACCCCGCATTACGTGTGCTCTATTGGCTACCACTTCATTTACATTCATATTGGACTGTGTCCCAGAACCTGTTTGCCAGACAACGAGGGGGAAATGATCATCCAGTTTGCCTTCAATGATCTCATCGCATACCTCAGCAATGGCCTGGGATTTTTCTTCCGGTAAGACACCAAGCTGCATATTAGCAAGAGCCGCAGCTTTTTTTAGAACACCAAAAGCTCTGACTATTTCAATCGGCATTTTACCATCACCAATTTTAAAATTGTCTTTAGATCGTTGGGTTTGGGCACCCCAATACCTATCGGCTGGTACCTTGACCTCGCCCATGGTGTCTTTTTCGATGCGAACGTTCATGATGTATCTTTTTAAGGTTAAGTGTATTAAATAATTTGATCGATGTTTTCAGGTGGCTGAGCCAGGATGGCCTGGTGTTCCGTTTCAATGATGGGCCTGTGCAGGAGTTTCGGGTGTTTTACAATGATTTCGATCCACTCCGATTCAGAAAATTCTTTACCCTTAAATTCTTTTTTAAACACCTCTTCCTGGGTTCTGACCAATTCTTTTGGGTGGGCGTTTAGTTTTTTTACAATCCGGTCAAGCTCTTCTTTGGTTAAAGGCTCATTTAAATATTCCCGGACCTGAAAATTCGTTGTTTTGCCCTGCAGGTAATGAAGGCCGGCCCGGCTTTTTCTGCATCGTGGATTGTGATAAATGGTCATCATGGTATGGATCAGTTTCGAATTAAAATGTACTACCAAATTCCATCAGGTAAGATTTTATAAATCCATCCAGATCGCCGTCCAGAACGGCCTGAACATTCGATGTTTCATGATTGGTCCGAAGATCTTTCACCATCTTGTAAGGGTGCAATACATAGCTTCTGATCTGGGATCCCCATTCAATTTTTTTCTTTTCCCCCTCAATTTTGGCCTGTTCCTCCAATTGTTTACGAAGCTCCAGTTCATATAGGTGTGATTTCAGTAACCGCATGGCATTCTCCTTATTCTTAAGTTGCGACCGGGTTTCCTGGTTTTCAACCACGATACCCGTGGGTTCATGGCGCAAGCGAACAGCGGTTTCCACTTTATTGACATTCTGACCACCAGCCCCGCTGGAGCGGTAGGTTTCCCAACTGATATCGGCCGGGTTGATCTCAATCTCAATGGTGTCATCAACAACCGGCGACACAAAAACACTGGCAAAGGTGGTTTGCCGTTTGCCCTGGGCATTAAATGGAGAGATCCGAACCAACCGGTGTACGCCATTTTCACTTTTAAGGTACCCGTATGCAAAATCACCATTAAATTCGAGAGTGACCGATTTTACGCCGGCTTCATCACCGGCCTGATAATCCAGTTCCTTTACGGTATAATGATGCCGTTCACCCCACTTCATATACATGCGCATGAGCATGCCAGCCCAGTCGAGACTTTCCGTTCCTCCGGCGCCGGAATTGATTTTTACAATGGCACCGAGTGCATCCTCATCCTTCCTGAGCATATTTTTCAACTCGAGCTCCTCGACGAGTTTAAGAGCCTGTTGATATTGTGCATCAACATCCGCTTCGGTGGCTTCTCCTTCTTTTTGAAAATCATAGATGACGGTCAGATCTTCCACTGCTGTTTTGACCTCTGCATAGTCATTCAGCCAGGATTTAATGGCAGATATTTGTTTTAATTGTTGCTCGGCCTTTTGTGGATCGTTCCAGAAATCTGCCTGATGGGTTATGGCTTCTTCTTCTTTTATGGTTTGTGTCTTTTTATCGATGTCAAAGATGCCTCCTCAACGCATCCTCGCGCCTTGATAGATCTTTTAGCTGGTCTGATGTGATCATGTGTTTCGCAGTTTCTAAATTCGTGGTTCAAAGTTAGGAATATTTTACAGGAGTTGATTACCGATTGGGATTCTTTACAACATCATTCAAGGCGCTCTGGATTAAGTCGGATTCAAATCCTTTTCCATAAGCATATTTCTGAAGTTTTCCCATCAGGTCGAACCGGTTCTTAGCCTTGATACTATTCTTTTTTCGTGTCAGAAGTGCATATAATACATCCCGGTATTCCCCTTGAGAGATTTCATCCATGGCCTGGCTGATCGCCGATTCAGGTATTCGTTTCATTTTCAATGCCTGTCTGATCTTTAATTTGCCCCATTTATTCGAATGAAATTTTTCACGGACAAAACTTCGGGCAAACCTGTTCTCATCAATATATTTTTCATCGATGAGTGTTTTTAATATGGATGGACGGTGCCGGTCTGGAACATCCCAGTCAGCAAATTTATTTTGCATATCCCAGATGCATTTCTCCTGCCTGGAGCAGAGACTTCGGGCCCGGTCAAGCTGTTTTTTGTAAATGTTATCGTTTGATTCCATCTCGGTCATATTTTATTAAGATGATCTGGATCGTCCTCCTTTAACCATTCGGGATTTGCCGGAAAGATCCTTTCGCAATTCAACATTTGTAAATCCCTGGTTTCTAAGAAGTGTTGTTACTTCGGTCCCGAAAGATTCATTGATCTCCATGAATAACACACCACCTGGTTTCAACAGGCGTCTCGATTCCGGTATAATGGAATGGTAAAATAATAAGGGTTCATGTTCCGGTGCAAACAACGCTTCGGCAGGTTCCCAGTCCAGTACATTGGGAAGCATAAGATCTTTTTCCTTTTCAGTAATATAGGGTGGATTGCTCACAATAATATCCATGGTTCCTGAGGCCAGCGGGATTTTACTATTTAAGATGTCGTGTTCCATATATTGAACTTTCAGGGTATTCTTTGTCGCATTTTCCCGGGCATATCGAAGGGCCGTTTCGCTCTGATCGGTTGCATATGAGATGGACCCTTCATAATATTTTGAAAGCGCAATGATCAGGCATCCGCTTCCCGTACAGATATCCAGGATATGGTAACTTCCGGCAGGTATGGATTGAATGATCCAATCAGCCAACTCTTCTGTTTCAGGCCGGGGGATCAGGACGCCCTTACCGACCTTTATGGAACATCCATAAAACTCGGTTTCCCCCAGAATGTATTGAATGGGTTGGTACTGGACCAGGGCCTCCAGGATGTTATGGATATGCTTTTCGTGTTTTTTACCAATAGGCATATTCAGGTTTTCATATACCTGTATGGGTTTAAATCCAAACATGTGTGCATAAATCAAGCGTGTCATACTTTCGATTTCCCTGTCGGGATAATGATCTTTCAGACCTGCCTTCAGTAGTTCGGATATTTTGCGTAGATTCATCAGGGATACAGAGTGTATTTTGTACATTTTCCAAAAGATAAAATTAATAAATTCGACCCGTAAAATGTCGTACGATTAATGAATCAGCAGGAGACCTTCATGCAAAGATGCCTTCAACTGGCAGAAAAAGGACTTGGGCAAACCGGATCCAATCCCCTGGTAGGAGCTGTGGTCGTTCACAACAATCGTATCATCGGGGAGGGATATCATCGGTCTTTCGGCGGCCCGCATGCCGAAGTTCTTGCCATTGAATCCGTAAGGAATAAGGACCTCCTCAGGGCAAGCACCCTGTACGTTAACCTGGAGCCCTGCTCACATCATGGGAAAACCCCACCCTGTACGGACCTTATTATGGCCTCGAACATCCCACACATTGTGGTTGGAACAGTGGATCCAAGTTCCAAAGTCAAGGGAAAAGGAATCGACCGTTTAAGACGTTCCGGATGCCAGGTAGATTTGGGTGTTTTAGCTCCGGAATCACAGAGTATGAATCGTCGTTTTTTTACCTATCATGAAAAAATGCGACCCTACATCATTTTAAAATGGGCCGAATCATCGGATGGGTATATAGATATCATAAGAAAACCGGAAGATCCAATCGGACCCAACTGGATCTCCGGGCCCCTGGAGCGTATTCTGGTGCATCAGTGGCGGTCTCAGGAACAGGGACTCCTGGTGGGATCCACCACCGTCAGGACCGACGATCCGGCATTGGATGTCCGGTTATGGCCGGGCCGGTCGCCCATTCGAATGGTTATTGATAAAGATTTGAAGATCGATACACACCATAAAATCTATAACAGGGAACAAAAAACCATTGTGTTTAACAGCAAAAAAATGGAAGTGGATCAAACCATTCATTTTGTGGCTTTGGATTTTAGCGGTTCCGTATGGCCGCAGATCATGAAATTTCTTTATGAAGAAGAAATGGTTTCAATCATGGTGGAAGGCGGAGCAAAAACATTACAAAGCCTCATTGATGCGGCACTGTGGGATGAGGCCCGGGTATTCCGGGGAAGCCAATTATTTAAGGCAGGCGTTCCTGCCCCCAGGATTATCGGTCAACAACCCTCCCTATATAAAACCTGGGACACATGGTTGGAAATGTATCAAAATAATCTGGATATCTCCATAAATAGACCATTTCATCAAATAATACAGTGATTTTAAATATTTAGTATTGAGAAAAAAGATTGAATTGAGTAACTTTGGTTAAATGATGCTGACGTAACCATAAATTCATTAACCATGAGGATTGGAAAGACCATTTGGATACTGCTTTTTAGTTTCTTACTGAATCCGGCCTATGCGGAAGGTCAAACACCTAAAAAGTATTTCAAGGCAGGGGACGAATTTTTAGAGACCAAGAACTACCTTGATGCGATCGATCAATATTCTAAGGCCATTGATATGGATCCCGATTTTACAAAGGCCTATCTTGCCAGGGCTGCCGTGTATGAACAAATTGATTCGACTCTGCAGGCTGCTCTCGATTATAAACGCGCCTCTGTATTTTTACCCAAAGATGATGAGGTGCATTATCATGCCGGGCGTCTCTTTAACGGTATAGGAGAGTACCATGAAGCCTTATTCATGCTGAACAAGGCCACATCCATTGCCAGGAAAAATGACCTGGCATTTACGGAAAAAGCTACGACCTTACTGGCGCTCGAAAAATATGATATGAGCCTGGCCGTTTCAGACAGTGCCTTGAAATTAGAAAAATCGGCCAAAAATTATTATCAGCATGGACTGGCGTCAGCATATCTGGATAACCGGGCTCAGGCTGAAAGCGACTTCACACAGGCCATCGACATCAATCCGGGTTTTCTGGAGGCATATATAGCACGTGCCAGGCTGTATAAAGAGGATTTAAAACTGGATGATGCCATGCGAGATGTGTCTAAAGTTATTGAATATGACGATAAATACGTTGAGGCCTATCTGATTCGCAGTGAAATTTATAAGGAACGCCTGGAATACCCCAACGCCATCAACGATATTTCAAGGATCTTGCTGGTGGAACCGGAAAATCCGGAGATGTATGTAAAACGGGGGACCTATTACCAGGAGTTCAATCAGCATCCCAATGCGATCAACGATTTCAGTAAAGCCATATTGTATAGCCAGGATGATCCGGAAGCTTATTTCTTGAGGGCCAAATCCTATGAAGAGATCCTGGATTATAAGAATGCGGCGAAAGATTACGGAACCATCGGTATTTTGTCAAAATATAACGGCGAAGCCATGAAATTAAAGGATGAAGCAGAGGCCCGTTTATACGAGATTAACCGGGAAACGGATAATCCACATATCATGCTGATGGAACCGGTATTGAATGCCGAGGAAATACTGGAGTTGCCATTGGATAAGAACGAAGTGATCATCAAAGGGAAAATCGAAGAGCAAAGTGACATTAGAACTCTGAAAATCAATGGTGTAGATATAGTAAATTTTGAAAAGAAGGAAGATTATTATGTGTTCCTGGCCAGTGTGCCGGTTGAAAATGTCGATGAGATCCATGTTACGGCCATGGATGCATATGAAAATGAAGCTGAAAAGATATTCCCCATCAGGCGGACCGAAATTAATGCTCCTGAAATTCAGATCATAGCACCCTATGCTTCGGATAATGGTGAAGTGGTTCTGGAAAATGATGATCAATACCTGTATGTTGAGGGGAAAGTATCAGATGAAAGCCTCATCAAGTCGATCATGATCGAAGGTGTCACAGCCAGTTACGATCCCCAGGAGCGTAATCCCACCTTTTCAGCTCCACGGATCAATATTGTTAATAAGAATAGTTTTGCAGTTGAGGCTGAAGATATATATGGTAACAAAACCGCCCAAAGCTTTACAATAAATCGTGAATGGATTATTACACAGGAGAATCCAATGGGAAAGACCTGGGTGGTATTTGTCCAGAATTCCAATTATGAAACATTTGCCAGCCTCGAAGGCCCTGTGAATGATATCAGCCTGATGAAGGGGGCCCTGGCCAATTACCAGATCAACAAGATCATTTTGAAAGAAGACATGACCAAAGAGGAAATGGAAAAATTCTTTTCCATTGAATTGCGTGATCTGGTGCGGAGCAACCAGGTGCAGAGTCTCATGATCTGGTATGCCGGTCATGGCAAATCTGTGAACGATGTGGGGTACTGGATCCCCGTGGATGCCGAACGCGATGATGAATTTACATATTTCAATATCAATACCTTAAAGGCCTCATTGCAGACTTATACGAAATATATTACTCACACACTGGTGGTCACGGATGCCTGTGAATCGGGTCCAACATTTTACCAGGCCATGCGAAGCATATCAGGGGAACGAAGTTGTGATGACTGGGAAGCAACACGATTTAGATCCTCCCAGGTATTTTCTTCAGCGGGATATGAAGAAGCATCCGACAATTCCCAATTCACAAGAACCTTTGCCAATGCCTTGGCCAACAATCCCAATGCATGCATTCCCATCGAGAATATCGTATCGCAAGTAAGAGTTGCTGTTGTCAGAAACAATCAGCAGGAACCAAGATTTGGAAAGATCACCGGGCTTGAAGATGAAAACGGAACATTCTTCTTCATTGCAAAATAAAAAACCATGATCATACAGGTGTTTGATTTCATTATGGAAAAGAAAATTATTCGTCTGACCAGGCGAATATTTTTTTTAATATTGATGCCACTGGTTTTTTTTCCCGGTTTTGGCCAGAAATATTATTTTGATAATTATAGCGCGGAACAGGGGCTGCACTCAAGGGTATACTATATATTGCAGGATAGCCAGGATTTCATCTGGCTGGGAACCGGGGGTGGCCTGGCATTTTTTGACGGGAGCACATTTGAGAATTTTTCTGTCGAGGACAACCTGGCCAGTGGTGGGGTCAATTGTTTGTTTGAAGATGCCGCCCGCAATCTCTGGATTGGGCACCTGGATGGGGGTATCTCATTTTTTGATGGTACAAAATTCACTGAAATCGTGGTCGATACCCTGGATATCAACGGGGATATTACAACCATTCAGGGTTTTGACGATCATACCCTGTTTGTTTCAACATTTGGATCGGGTCTGTTGAAATTCACCTACGATCCGACCACTGGGGATATTCTCAAAGCACAACAATATCTGGGAAAGCAGGGTCTGAGCGACCTGATTTTCTACACGTTTAAAACCCATGACGGTACCCTGTATTGTTTAACCGATGTGGGCGTATACCGGTATTCGGCAGATGGGGATAAATTTGTTGTGGCCATCATTCCCGGTTTGACCAGTTATTGGGCCAAAACCACCATGTTTGAGGATTCAAAAGGAAACATGTGGTTTGGAACCTATAACGGGGGCCTCTACAAGTACGACGTGCAAAATGACACCATGATCATTTATGATAAAAGGGATGGCCTGGCGCACAACTTTGTGACGTACATTACCGAAGACAGCCATTCCCGGATATGGGTGGGTACCATGGACGAGAGAGGACCTGGCGGGGGCATCACCGTAATTCAGGATGATCAGTTGATAAATTATACTGAGGAAAATGGCCTCCCCGATAATGAGATCCGTTTTATCATGGAGGATAAGGAAGGCAATATTCTCATTGGCAGCCGGAATAAGGGTTTAAGCATTTTTAAAGGAGAACAGTTCAAGCATATAGGTGAAGACGAGGGCATGGAAGATCCGAACACCTATTCTATTTTCCAGCGTTCAACCGATTTATTCTGGTTTGGGACGAATAATGGAATTGTCGAATATTATCCAAATAATCCAAGAGGTGATCGGATCCGTTATCTGGAACAGAATACCAACATACCGCAGGTAATCCGCTTTCTTAAAGCCGATAATAAAGGCGTGATCTGGATTGGTTCGGAAGGGGAAGGCATTTTAGAATACCGTATTGCAGACCGTCGCTTTATACAGGACCTTGCTTTGAATAGTCTGCTCTCATCTGACAAAATAATAAAAGCACTGGCGATCGATATCCACAACCATATCTGGATTGGCACCAATGATGGTTTGGTATATTGGGAACCGGAAACCAGATATGGAAAACGGTTCACCCAGGGAGATGGAATCAGAGGGAATTATATTTCAACATTATTTATTGATAGTAAAAACCAACTTTGGATCGGTTCGGAGCAACGCAGTGTTGGAGTGACAAAATGCAATATTGAATCGAAAGAATTTTCCATCATCGATCTGGGAATTGAAGCCAGCCCCACGTCCATTGTTGAAAGCCAGGATGGGCTTATCTGGTTCGGTACCGAAAGCCGGGGCGTGTTTGCGTTACACGAAGATACCACATCCGTTCACCTGACAATCGAAAATGGCCTTCTTTCCAATTTCATTTCAGTGGTAACGGTGGATGAGGAAAATCACCTTTATATTGGGACGAATAAAGGACTCAACAGATATGACCAGGAGGAGGGTAAAATATACACATTTACACGGAAAAACGGGTATGTCGGTATTGAAACACAGGATGAAGCGGTTTTCGTGGATGAAAATGGATTATTTTGGTTTGGAACAGCCAATGGCGTGACCATTATGGACCCTGCCAAGATCAGAACAGAAAGCATTGATCCTTTAACCCATATTCGTTCTATTTCTGTCAATTATGAACTGTATTCCATGGAGCCGGATATGAAACTCGGGCATAAGGAAAAAGCCATCATGATCGACTATTACAGTATCTGTCTGACCAATCCGGAAGCTGTTCAATACCAGGTGATGCTGGAGGGTGCGGATGCGGATTGGCGGCCCGTGACCCAACAAACAAGGGCCATTTACTCGGCATTACCACCCAATAAGTATACCTTTAATGTAAAGGCCAGTAACAGTTATGGTGAATGGAACAAAGAGCCGGTGAGTTATTCATTTACCATCATGCCACCATTTTATTTACGGTGGTGGTTCATAACCGGAGTGGTTATGATCCTGGGGGCCCTGTTTTACCTGTATATCATTATCAGGGAGCGGGCCTTACGACGTGAAAATGCCATCCTGGAAGAAAAGGTGGCCCTTCGGACCCAGCAAGTGGTTCAGAAAAGTAAGGAACTGGAACAGAAAAATAAGGACATCACCGATAGTATCCGGTATGCCAAACGTATACAGAATGCCATTCTGCCCCCTGAGGAAACCTTTGCCCAGTCATTTATTTTGTTCAAACCAAAAGATATTGTCAGCGGCGATTTCTATTGGTTCTATGTCAGTGGTTCCAGGCAATATATTGCCGCTGTTGACTGTACGGGTCATGGGGTGCCGGGTGCCTTTATGTCGATCATCGGCCACAATTCTCTAAATAAAATTGTGAAGGAATATGGATTTACTGAACCCGCAACCATTCTTGATCATCTGAACGATGAAGTGATCAGTACCCTGAAAAAGCAAACAGAGGATGATGAGGTCAAGGACGGGATGGACCTGGCCCTGGTCATGTACGATATGGAAACCGGCCTGTTGGAATATGCAGGTGCCCATAATCCATTGTATCTGGTTCGAAGCGGAGAACTCATTGAGACCAAGGCTGATCGATTTGCCATAGGCCGATCCAGCCTCGAAACCAAGCGTAAATTTACCAATCATGAGATGGAGGTGAAGGATGGCGATGTCATTTACATTTTCTCCGATGGCTATGCCGACCAGTTCGGCGGGCCTGAGGGCAAAAAATTTAAAGTCCGGGCTCTAAAGGAGGTTCTCCTAGGCATACAAAATCTTACCATGGCCCAGCAGAAAGAATACCTTGATAAAACCATTGAGGAGTGGAAAGGGCAACAGAGCCAGATTGACGATATTTTGATCATCGGTACCAGGTTTTCCAGGTCGTAAAGATCCATTTGGTTCAAAGTTACCCATCCTTTGTGGTCTCAGATTGAACAGGAACACATGTATACCGGCATGCTTTATTGAAGTCTTTACGGAAGGAGGGCGAACCGGGATGTTAAGAACATACTAAATTCGACCAGGATGTTTAGGCTCGGAGCCATGCATTATATGGCAGCAATGTTTCTGGCCGATGCGGAATCCCACCCGGTATGGTTTTCTATAGCTGGAATAACCTCAGATACCCGATCCACCACACGCCATAGACTTTTATGTTCCACCCGGAGCAATTGCTCAATTACCATGGTATCGAAGAATTGAAGCAAGGGCGTATAAAACTCAAAAAGATTCACGATGACTATGGGACAGTTAATGAGCCCAAGTTGTTTTAATGTGATGGCTTCTGTCAGTTCTTCCAATGTACCACATCCACCCGGAAGGGCCACGATGGCATCCGTATGGTACATGATCCTCCGTTTACGCTCATGCATGTCAGGGACGATTTCCAGATCTTCCAGGCCATTGTGTACCCAACCCTCATCAACCATAAATTGGGGTATGATTCCCTTAATTGGGGCCCGATCATTTAGGGCAGTATTGGCCAGAACACCCATCAAACCAATACCTCCGCCCCCGTATTGGATCAACCATTTCGCTTTACTAAAGGCTTTAGCCAGCGTTTTAGTGGGGCCAATGAATTTTTCATCGACCTTACTGCTTGAAGCGCAAAATACAGATACCCTAAACCGATCGCTGGCGTCCATACAATATTGTGTAATTTAAAAGAGGCATAGTCATTCTATGCCTCTTCTTATATCTTTAGGAGGGATCTAAACCAGGGGCTCCAGTTTCGAAACGAATTGATTTTTAGGAACGGCACCAACCTGTTTGTCCACAATTTCCCCAGCCTTAAAATACAGTACAGTCGGAATATTACGAATTCCATACTTCATAGTGACGTTGGGATTACTATCCACATCAAGTTTGGCCACCACCACCTTATCTGAATAGTCCTCTGATATTTCAGTTAAAATGGGTCCCACCATTCTACATGGACCACACCATTCCGCCCAAAAATCAACAATTACGGGCTTGTCTGATTTTAATACCAGGTCTTCAAAATTGGCATCTGTTGCTTCAACTGTCATACAATAAGGTTTTTATAGAATTAATTTACATTTAGTTCAACATCGGGCCGGTCATGAATGAACTGTAAAAAAGTATCTGATACTTTAATTTTTTTGTTCCTGCTGAACAATTCAATATTCACCCGATCCTCGGGGTCAAATATATTAAATTTGAATAAAACATTTCCTTTTGATTTTGAAACTTTTTCAAGATCTGAAATGAACTCCGGAGTGACCTCTGAGATGGGAACTTTAATCTCGACCGATTTGATCAATTCATCGCGGACCTCCGAAAGCAACAATATCTGTTTCACTTTAAGCTCAAATTCCCCCTCCCTGAAATACGATGTTTGAACTTTTCCCTTCACCATTAAACATAATCCTTCCTGAAAGTATTTCTGATAGGTTAAATACTCGGAATTGAAAAGTGCCAGTCTGAAGCTTCCCCGGTAATCCTGAATGGTCAGAAATCCGTACGGTTTCCCATTCTTTCCCACACCGGTTCTGAATTCGGAAACAATGCCGGCCATGGTGAGCTCTTTTCCATTGATGGAAGAAAGGTCCGTCATCTCCACCAGGGCCACATTGACAAATGCATCCATTTCAAATTTGTAGTCATCAAGCGGGTGGGCAGAAAGGAATACCCCAATCAATTCCTTTTCTTTTTGAAGGCGTTCCAGCCTGGACCATGGTGCACCCTGCGGGATGGTTGGTTTAATGTATTCCAGGTCATGTGAGCTGTCAAACAGGGATTGTTGTGACACCTTTTTATCATGACTCAGTTTATTTCCATATTTAATCAGGTTTTCAATGAAAGAAATACCCTTTTCGCTTTCTGCGAAGAACTGTTCCCTTTGAATGTCCTTGAATTCATCAAAAGCGCCGGCCATGGCAAGAGCTTCAATACTTTTCTTATTGACCACTGAGAGGTCGATACGCTCTGCAAAATCAAAAATATTTTTATACGGGCCGTTATCTTTTCGTTCTTCCATAATATTGGATGCCGCATTTTTGCCGACACCTTTGATGGCCCCCAATCCAAAGCGTATGTTTCCATCTTTGTTAACGGTAAACTTGATATTACTTTCATTCACATCCGGACCCAGTACTTCAATGCCCATCCTGTTGGTCTCATCCATGAAGACCGTGATTTTTTTAATATCATTAATATTACGACTGAGCACGGCAGCCATATATTCAGACGGGAAGTGGGCCTTCAAATAGGCTTCACGATAAGAGACAAATGCATAACATGTGGAATGCGATTTATTAAACGCATATTTTGCAAACTCCTCCCAGTCATGCCAGACCTGAAGTGCAATATGTTCACCGATATCATTCTTTGCACACCCCTGGATGAACTTCTCTCTCAAGTCGTCCATGACCCGTTTTTGTTTTTTCCCCATGGCCTTGCGCAGTTTGTCGGCTTCACCACGCGTGAATCCCGCCATGGCAACTGAGAGCTGCATTACCTGCTCCTGGTAAACGGTCACACCGTATGTTTCCTTGAGATATTTTTCCATAACCGGCAAATCATAGCTTACCTTTGATTTACCATGTTTGCGACTGATGAATTTGGGGATGTATTCCATCGGACCGGGCCGATACAGCGCATTCATGGCAATGAGGTCTTCAAACCGGTTGGGTTTGAGGGCACGAAGGTGTTTTTTCATCCCCGGTGATTCGAATTGGAAAAGACCGGTGGTCTCCCCATTACTGTAAAGCTCATAAGTTTTTGGATCATCCAGGGGTACCGTATCTATATCCAAATCAATACCTCTTGATTCCTGGATGTTCTCAACAGCATCCCTGATAATGGAGAGGGTTTTTAGACCAAGAAAATCCATTTTCAACATCCCGACATCTTCAACATAATCCCCATCAAATTGTGTCACCAACAGATCAGAGTCTTTTGAAATGCACAAGGGGAGGTAATCCATCAGGTCCGACTTACCTATGATAATTCCACATGCATGCAGACCGGTATGACGAATTGATCCTTCCAGGATTTCAGCATACTTCAGGGTTTGGGCCACCAGTGGTATATCTGAGCTTCTGGCTTCCTTGAGTTCTTTCACCTCTTTATATGCCTGGGAAAGGGTGATGCCAGGGCGTTCGGGTACTAATTTGGCGAGCCTGTCAGCATCCGGCAGCGGCAATTTTTGGACTCTGGCCACATCCCGGATGGCCATTTTCGCTGCCATGGTTCCGAAGGTGATAATCTGGGCAACTTTTTCCTTACCATATTTATGCACCACCCATTTTAATACTTCTTCACGACCATCCTCATCAAAATCAATATCAATATCCGGCAGGCTGATCCTGTCGGGATTCAAAAATCGTTCAAAAAGAAGTCCATATTTCAGTGGATCGATCTCGGTAATTCGCAAACAATAGGCCACCACTGAACCGGCTGCTGATCCGCGACCAGGACCCACAGATACACCCATTTCACGAGCGGCATTCAGGAAATCCTGAACGATCAGGAAATATCCGGGAAACCCCATCTTTTTTATCACCGATAATTCAAAATCAATACGCTCCTTAATTTCTGAGGTTAATTCCTTATACCGGCTTTTGGCACCTTCAAAGGTTAAATATTTCAAGTAGTCATCTGCATCATCAAATCCCTCCGGGATGGGGAAGTCTGGCATAATAGGAGGCCGGTCGAGTTCATATGTTTCAACCTTCTCTGCTATTTCCATGGTGTTGTCAAGAGCCGCTACCACATCTGAGAATATCTCATGCATTTCTTCCCGGGTTTTAAACCATTCCTGTTTGGTATACCGCAATCGATCGGGATCATCCAAATCTTTACCGGTATTCAGACAGATGAGCCGGTCATGTGCTTCTGCATCCTCTGCATTGACGAAATGAACATCATTGGTGGCAATTATTTTTATGGCATGTTTTTTTGCTAAAGTGATCAATTTCTCATTGACCAGTTTTTGTTTGGTATAAGTCTCCTGGTCGGTTCCGGGATCTTCAGTCTGATGCCGCTGCAATTCAAGGTAATAATCCGCACCAAATAGCTTCTTGTACCAAAGGATCTGGGCTTCTGCTTCATCATCACGCCCATTTAAAAGGGCTTCAGGGACCTCACCACCCAGGCAGGCAGATGAAACGATCAACCCGTCCCGGTGTTTTTCCAATAATTCGTGATCAATTCTCGGTCGGTAGTAAAATCCTTCAATCCATGCCAGGGAAACCAGCTTGGAAAGATTGAGGTAACCAGTTTTGTTCTTTGCCAGTAGGATCAGATGGTTCCCGCTCCGGTCCTCTTTTTCAGTCCGGTCAAACCGACTTTTCTTAGCCACATAAACTTCGCATCCGATAATGGGCTTGATCCCATGGTTAATTGCTTCGCTGTAAAATCGCTTGGCTCCAAATAAATTGCCATGATCGGTAAGGGCCAATGCGCTCATCCCATCTTCTTTAGCTTTTAATATCAAATTGGTGATGTTTGACGCCCCATCTAAAATGGAATATTGAGAATGTACGTGCAGATGAGTAAATGGCCTCATTATACCTAAAATATTGAAATATAAATGATTAGCAATTGGCAGTTGTGAAAATGCCCGGCCGTTCAAAGTTAAATAAAAGGGGCCCAATTTTGCAGTTTGTTGAAAAAAAAAGAATAAATGATTCCGACAATTTCTTAAACGATGTGTGTTATGGGATGAATTATTGGCTGCAATCCGTATGAACCTCAGCGGGTTCAAATTTGTATACAAAAAATTTTTTTAAGTAAATTAAATTGTATCTTTGCAGCCACAATTTTTGAATAGTAGGTAACATTAAAGCGTAACGAATGCCAGCAAAAATCAGATTATCCAGACATGGTAGGAAAAAGAAACCCTTCTACCATATCGTGATTGCTGATAGCAGGGCGCCACGAGATGGCAGATACATTGAAAGAATCGGAAACTATGATCCGAATACAAATCCTGCTACTATCGAATTGAATTTTGATAGGGCATTGGAATGGCTGCAAAAGGGCGCTCAACCTACAGATACCTGTAGAGCTATCCTCTCATATAAAGGGGTACTATACAAGAACCATTTGCTGAATGGTGTGAAGAAAGGGGCCTTCTCTGAAGACGAGGCTGAAAATAGGTTTAATGCCTGGGTGGCGGAAAAGGAGAAACAAATCCAGGTTAAAAAGGACCGCCTATCGGATGATGAGAAAAAGTCCTTAAAGGAACGTATTGAGGCTGAGATGAAAGTAAATGAAGCCAGGGCTCAGGAAATTGCAAAAAAACAATCTGAGCTGGCTGAAGAAGCCGAACGGGCCGTGGCTAAAGAAAAAACGGACCAGGCTGCTGTTGCACCAACCACAGAAGAAGCTTCTGAACAAGTAGAAGCCACTGCTGAGGACGTTGCTGAATCATCACAGTCTGCCGAAATGGCAAAACCTGATACGGCCTCTGCAGATTCCCAACCGGAAACCCAGACGACCGAAGAAGCCTCTAAAGATTCTAAACCGGAAGCTCAAAAGACCGATGAAGCGTCTGCAGATTCTAAACCGGAAGCCTTGAAGACCGAAGAAGCACCTGCAGATGCCCAGCCGGAAGCCCAGAAGACCGAAGAAGCGCCTGCAGATACCCAGCCGGAAGCACAAAAGACTGAAAAAGCAACTGAAGAAACGCTAAAGAGCGATACAGCTTCAGCTGAATCGAAAAAGGACAATTCGGAAAAATCCGCTGAAAATACGGATGAGGAATCGCCAAAAGCTGAGAAAAAAGAAGAAAAATCCGGCCATTAAGATCTCTTTTCTCTGCCAAATCCTCTAATGGGAACAAACCAGACTGATTCATGAAAAAGGAGGCCTGTTTTCTCCTTGGCACTTTAATTAAAGTACATGGTTATCAAGGCCATATTCAATTGAAGCTGCGGCCGGATTACCCTGACAACGTTGACGAATTGGAATCGATATTCATTGAAATTGATGGCATATTGGTTCCTTTCTTTTTAACATCCATCATGCCCCATTCAGATGATGTTTATCTTCTTGGAATCGAAGGCATTGACAGCCGTGAGGAAGCCATTTATTTTATCAGCTCCAGGGTATACATTCACTCGGGTGAAGGTTTTAAAACCCCGGACATCCAGAACCCGTCCCGGCTTCTGCACTTCTCAGTCATTAATGAGACAGAAGAGATGATGGGAAAAATAACAGGCTTTCAGGATATTCCCGGAAATCCGATATTTATCGTGAAGCGTTCCGGTACCGAATTCATGATCCCGTACCATCCGGATTTAATCCTATCGATCGATCTCAAAAAAATGTTGGTTAAAATGCGTATACCTCAAGGGCTGGCAGATGGCTTCTGAATTCTGATTGAAACACCATATTTTTTCAGAAGTTCCAAATTGGAAGGGAAAGAACGGACACCGACAGGTACCTGATAATCAGAATTCAGTTCGGCGGCATATGACTCTAAAAATGTGCAGCATCTTTGCATTATAATCGTCTTTCATGTAATAAACCATAAATATTTATTTTGTCATGAGTAAAAGATCCCTTCTTTCACTTTTCTGGTTCATGGCTTTAATGATCATCGTTCACTCCGGGTCCATAGCCGCCCCACAAAAAGAAGAACGTCAAATTAAATCCTTTACCAAAGTCAGCCTCTCCATTTCTGCCGACGTGTATCTGACGCAGGGAAATAAAACAGAATTGATACTGGAAGGCGATGCGGAAACGCTTCAACATATTGAAACCGAGGTTGAAAATGGAACGCTGAAGATCAAGTATGATAAATGGAGAATGCAGAACACCAAGAAAGTGGTCATTCATCTCAGTTCTGCCAATTACGAAGGGCTCTACGTGGCCGGATCAGGCGATATTACAGCCCAAACACAAATATCTGGAAACATGATGAATCTGGCAGTGAGTGGCAGTGGCAGTATAAACATCAAATCATTGCAGACAGATCAGATCGAAGCGAAAATTTCCGGATCAGGAGACATCAACCTGGGAGGGTCAAAAATGGCATCTTCCATGGAGATTGCCATCAGCGGTTCTGGTGATATCGATGTGTCCAGTTTGCAGATTGAAGATGTGTCCGTGAGCATCAGTGGATCAGGAGGTGCCCGGGTGCATGCGGTTTCAAAACTAAAGGTCCAGATATCAGGAAGCGGAAATGTGCATTATTCAGGTGATGCCCAGATTGATGCACGCATCAGTGGATCGGGGAAAGTGAAACCCTTGTAATCACCACCGCATTGAACAATAGGACCCTCCATTGAACCCTCATTGGAGCACTATGGCCGGATAATTTGTATTTGATTGTCCATTCCCAGCTTGATAATGGAAGAGGGTTTATTAAAACGGCCTCGCCGGTCTTTATCTTCAATAATATGATCCACTGCTTCACGAATGTATGGTTCAATTTCTGAATCGCTTAAAGGGGCTGGAAGACCAGACGTATTGGCCGATGTGGAAACAATCGGTTTCCCGAAAATTCGGATCAGACGTTGACAAAGCGGTGCTTTGCATATCCGGATCCCAATAGAACCATCTGCTGCTACCAGATTCGGAGCCAGGTTTTGTGCGTTAGGATATATGATCGTTAAAGGATGATCCGTAATCTTCAGCAATTCCAGTGCCATGCTGGGCACGGACTCGACATATCGGTAGATCATATCAATCCGATCAACCAATACCAGCATGCTTCTTTGATCGGTTCGTTTCTTGATCTGATAGATGCGTTCAACAGCCTGGTTATTAGTAGCATCACAGCCAATTCCCCAGATCGTGTCAGTGGGATACAGGATGATACCACCCTGTTTTAATATCGAAACAGCATGCTCAATGTATGTCATCATGGACCGGTAAAGATTTTTGTTTCATCCATAGTTTCATATATCGCAACCTTAACCTGTGCGCTTCAAAAAAAGAAATGGTTAATCCTGCCACGCCATCCAGCAGGGCACCACGTAAAAATAAGTAGTATATGAATCTGAAGAAAGGTTTCACCACCATATGGTAGGCATGGATGGTGCCCTCGACTTTCCGACTGTTATGAATCTCAAGATCCACTTCATGGCTCAGTTTGTTAAAGTATTCTTCGCTGGTGCCCATGACACTGTGAATCATATTGCTATTCAGGTATCCAACCAACCCATCCAGACGGATGCCTCTCAAATCTGGTTCAATATCCAGGGTAAAATGATCTTTTCGAATCAAACGGCTGACCCGATCATTTCTCACACCACTGTAGCGAATCCGTTTTTCCAGGAAATAATGGATACGTGGCATTAAAAAACCAACTTCTTCAGGATCTTCTTTCAGGGTAAGGATAATCTCGCGACGCAAGGGCATCGGAATTCTTTCATTGGCATTCATGAGGAGTAACCACCGATGTTGGGGTTGGGGAACCATATCGTTTATTCCTGTGGAGACGCTAGAAGAGTTTTTTTGAATGACGATAGCACCCAAAGAACGGGCCGTTTCAGCGGTACGATCACGGCTGTTGAAATCCACGACAAAGATTTCATTAACAAAATCGATGGATTTAATAGCCTCTTTAATATGGGCCTCATCGTTACATGTATAGATGATGCCTGTCAGGTCAATTTCCTCGGTATCGGAAAGTTTCAAAGACCGGGTGTCGATGCCATTTTCACAAACCGAAACTCCGGAAATAAACGATTCCCAGAGGTTGTTGTCAGATTGATCCGTATTATTTGGTACATTCTCGGGATGGGATAGATGCATCTGAACAGCGGATAGTCTGACCTGCTTAATGTGGATACCATGATGCAATAAACGTATGGCCAATTCTGTATTTCCAGGACCCATACCATTCACTTCCTGGTTGTAGCCGTTGACCTCAAAAAGGTCTTTTCTCCAGAAGGCCATGTTACACACGCATAAAAATTTTTGAATTTTATGAGGATCCGAGACGCGATGACTAAAGATGCCTGATAAGAATGGGATTCGCAAATTGGTAAAATAATTTTTTATTCCCGGCTTAAAAAGATGAAGATTCACTGGTTTGCCATTGAGGATCCGTTTTGACAATGTCTCACCAATCATTCCACAGGAACCCGTCACAAAATAACCAGGTTCGGCCAGCTTCAGATGATCGCTAACGAAGTGCTTTTCCAGGATACAATATTGATCGATATGGATAATATAATCTGATCGGACCGCCTTCAGAGCCTTATTGCAGGTAGCAGCCAAGCCGGGCATGGAATCAATATCTTCAACATGGATAATGGGTATTGGAAAATCCGTATGGAAACGTTGCATCATGGTCTTGTCTCCATCACCAATTCCATGATTTACGATCACCACTTCTTCGGGCAGTCTGGTTTGGCAGGCCACACTTTGCAGGCATGGTTCCAGGCTTTCAGACCCATCCCAGGTCAGAATCATGAGTGACACCGATATGGAATTCGGATGATTCATTATGTCAGTGATTCAATGGTGCTATATAGCTCACGGGCAACAGCCGTATCTTTAAATTTGCTGGCATAATCATACCCGTTTTGCGCCATTTTCTCTCTCAGAGAAGCATCATTCCATAGTTCCCGGATGGTTGAGGTGAGGGCCGGAGTATCTTCTGGAGAGACATATCGTGAATCGGGCCCCCCGGCCTCTGAAAAGCAGCTTCCGGTTGAACTGATGACCGGGGTTTTACTGAAAAGGGCTTCTACAATTGGAATTCCAAAACCCTCGAAGAAACTGGGATAAACAAAGATGTCAGCCATCTGGTAAAATGCAGGCAATTCATGCATTGTGATCCTGTCGAAGATTTGAACCCGGTTTCTCAAACCATACTTCTCAATATCATTCTCGATTTTATCCATATAAGATGTTTTTCTTCCAACAATCACCAGCCGGGCATCGCCAATTGGCTGAATCGCCCGGATCAGTGACAGTGTGTTTTTTCTTTCTTCAATGCGTCCAACATTCAGGATATAGCGATTGGGAAGATTATACTTCTTACGGATCTTGTTGTGGAGATCTACACTTGGTGGTTTTTGGAACCACTCATGGCAACCCTGGTAAATAACTTTTATTTTATGTTCCGGGATCTTAAAAAAATGTATGATATCATTTTTTGTTTGTTCAGAAATGGCAATGATCTTCCGGGCATTCAGGCAGGCATTATGAAATTTGTGTTTATAGATCATGCGATCGATGGGCTTATAATAATGCGGGTATCGCAGGAAAATGAGATCATGAATGGTCACCAGGGATGGAATTCCTGTTTTTTCAATGCCTTTAGGAAGCTCATTGCTCAGTCCGAAATATATATCAATCCGGTCTTTCACCAGTTGTGATACCATGAGCCGGTATCGCCAGTAGCTCGATACATGCCGGTGAAAAAAGGAATCCGGATACCTGACATGCGTATTGTCTGATGGTGGTTTAAAAGCAATTCTCCCTGGTTTTGGATTATATAAAATATAATTGTTTTCGGTGTAATGAGTACTCAACAGGCGCACCGTGTCGCGGGAATAATTTCCCAGACCTGTATCATTGTGAAAAACCCGTTTGGCATCAAAACCAATTTTCATGATGAATCAAATATCCGGTATTATTGATTGACGGTATTGAATCCGTGTACATGATTCAGACCTTTATCCAGTTGACGTAATTTCAAATACTTCAAATAACCGGCATAGGCATTTAAATAGCATATCATGTAACCGGTTAATCCATCTCTAAAACCCTGATTGATGATATAATCGCGTAGAAACCTCCATGCAGGATGCACGATTAATTTATATAGGTTTGATTTGATTCCTTTTTCATAATGTGCCATGGCATTGATGGATGAGAATGTCTGGATCTTATTCAAATGATCTTCAAGGCTGGAGTACATGTAGTGCAGGAGATCGCCCGTCAGTTTCGATTTTCGGGTCCCTTTGTTAAGGATAAACCGATCATGCGGATTGATGCCACCCCAGGCACCTTTCTCCCTATTGAACAATCTGATTTTCCGATTGGGATACACACCGGAATGGTGAATCCACAACCCGTAAAAATTGTTCAACCGATTAAAATAATACCCATCATGTTCCAGGTGATCTTTTACCTTCAGAATGGATGCCCTCAGGTGGTCTGATAGTAATTCATCCCCATCCAGCGACAAAATATAATTATGGGAAGCCTGTCCGATGGCCCAATTTTTTTGTTCAATATATCCTTCAAAGGGATGTTGAATGAAACGGGCTCCATGCGACTCCGATATTTGCCGGGTACCATCGGTGGAGTATGAGTCCACCACAACGATCTCATCAACAATGCCTTTCAATGAAGTCAGACATTGATCCAGATATTGATCCTCATTATATGTGATGATGACAGCTGAAATTTCTGACATGTTTTTGAACGATTTATTGGGTCTCAGACCGTGTAAATATGTGAACGGGCATCCATCATATACGTCGTCGGGCAAATGTATGTTACACCATCAAACGGCGATATTGTATTCTCGTAAAGCATCATTAAGCGTGGTTTTTAGATCGGTCGATTCTTTCCTTTTTCCAATGATAAGGGCGCAAGGCACCTGATATGTTCCGGCTTTAAATGGTTTATTATAGGAACCGGGAATCACAACGGAACGTTCCGGTACCACACCTTGATATTCTATCGGTGAATCTCCGCTAACATCTATGATCTTTGTACTGTTGGTGATCACCACATTGGCTCCGAGAACAGCTTCTCTTTTTATCAGGGCACCTTCAACAATAATGCTTCTTGACCCGATGAAACAATGATCTTCAATAATAACCGGTGCTGCCTGAATGGGTTCCAGTACTCCCCCAATACCAACCCCGCCACTGAGGTGTACTTGTTTTCCGATCTGGGCGCATGAACCAACGGTGGCCCAGGTATCCACCATGGTTCCCGAATCAACAAAGGCTCCAATATTAACATAGGATGGCATCATAATGACCCCGGGAGCCAGGTATGAACCATACCGCGCCAAGGCTTGTGGTACCATGCGAACCCCCTTTTCCCGAAAGCCTGTTTTAAGTCCGATCTTATCATGATATTCAAACGGTTTCATTTCGATCACTTGCAGGTCCTGAATGTTAAAATAAAGGATGACTGCTTTCTTGATCCATTGCTGAACAACCCAATGTTCCGGCCCGGGTGTGGCCACCCTCACGGTCCCCTGGTCAAGCAATTGAATCACCTCCCTGATGGCCGATCGTGCTTCCGGGTTTTTAAGGACGGACCTGTCTTCCCATGCCGCCTCAATGATAGCCTGTTGATTAAACTCCATAGTATGCCCATTTTGATTCAAAGTTATTCTAAAATGTTTAATAGATCTGTTCGGTGTATGAAAAGAATCTATCCTTGATTTTGTATCTTTAGAAAATCTTCAGACACAATCTTTAATAATATTAAAAATTTCTTTACATGAAAAAACGAATCTGGTTGGTTTTATTATTACAGGCGACGTTCTTATTAAGCATTGGGCAAACGGACGTTACATATCAGATCCCACCTCAGGCATTGGTGGATCTGGTGGATGCACCAGTTACCCCCCGCACATCTTTTTCAGATGATCTGAATTACATGGCCATTTTAGAACGACCAAGTAATCCGTCCATTGCAGATCTTGCCAGCGATGAACTTCGAATTGCCGGGATGCGGATCGACCCGGCAACCAACGGCTCCAGCAGGATCTCCTATTCCACAGGGATCCAAATACAGAATCTGAAGTCCAATACGATCGGAGACATTTCGGGATTACCTGATGACCTGAAGCTGGTCAATCTCAGCTGGTCGCCTGACAGCCGGTATATTGCATTTACCAATTTGGAGGAAAATGGCATATCATTATGGATAATCACCGTTGAAGAGGGATCCTGCGAGAGGATTTTTAGCGGCTTTATCAATGATGTCTTTTTCAGATCGGTGGCATGGATGCCGGACAGCCAAAGTCTCCTGTTCATGTCTATCCTGGACGACCGGGATGCACCCCCGGCACCTTCTAAAAAACCATCGGGACCCGTGGTTCAGGAAAATATGGCAAAAAAAGCAGCCGTTCGCACGTATCAGGATCTTCTTGAGAACCCTTATGATGAGCAGCTTTTTGAATATTATGCAACCAGTCAATTAATGAAATATCAGATGACCGGATCAGCCCGCCCATTCGGAGCCCCTGGTATATTCACAGGCATGAATCCGTCTCCTGATGGCCAATATATTATGGTGGAACACATCCACAGACCCTTCTCCTATTTGGTGCCCTATTATCGGTTCCCCACATCCGTTGAAATCTGGGATTCGGAGGGTCAATTGATTAAAAAACTCATCGATATCCCACTTATTGAGGATATTCCCCAGGGCTTTGATGCGGTTCAAAGCGGTCCGAGAAATCATTCATGGCGAGCCGATACCCCCGCCACGATTGTCTGGGTTGAAGCCATGGATGGTGGTGATCCAAAGAAAGAAACCGATATCCGCGATCAGGTGTATTTCCTGGATGCCCCATTTGGTGGAAATCCAATGAAAAGTGTGACAACCAAATACAGGTTTGGCGGAATCACATGGGGTAAGGATGATTATGCACTGGTGAATGAGCGTTGGAGAAAAACACGGGCTACGATCATTTCCTCTTTCAATCCTGGGGAACCGGAACCGGGAAAAAAAGTGGTATTTGAATATTCATCAGAGGACCGCTACAATGATCCTGGACGGTTTGTGACCCACCCCAATCCATCGGGAAGGTATGTTTTGTTGTTTGGTAATAAGGGACGGGCACTCTACCTGTTTGGTCAGGGTGCTTCGCCTGAGGGAAACCGCCCCTTTATTGATGAATACACAGTCCGGAATGGGGAACTTAAGAGATTGTGGCGATCCGAAGCCCCATATTATGAAAGTCCGATGGATTTTCTTGATCTGGAGAAAGGATTGGTTCTGACATCACGGCAATCACAGACGGAGCCTCCCAATTATTTTATCAGGAATTTGAAATCAGGAGAATTAACAGTAATCACAAAGTTTCCTCATCCCTATCCGCAGTTTAAAGACATAAAGAAAGAAATGGTGACCTATACCCGGGATGATGGAGTGCAGTTGAGTTTTGAGTTATACTTGCCGGCAGATTATACCAGTGATCAGGGGCCACTCCCAACGTTCCTGTGGGCCTATCCCCGCGAGTATAAAAGTGCCGATGCGGCCGGCCAGATCAGTGGTTCTCCGTACACCTTTAACCGCATTAGCCCGCTGTCGGCCATTGCCATGGCCACCCAGGGATATGCCATCCTGAATAATACCAGTTTCCCGATTATCGGGGAAGGTGATCAGGAACCCAACGACCGGTTTGTTGAACAATTGGTCGCGAATGCACAAGCCGCCATTGATAAAGCCGTAGAAATGGGTGTCACCGATCCGGACCGGGTCGGTGTGGGTGGGCATTCATATGGTGCTTTCATGACGGCCAATCTGCTGTCGCATTCCCGGCTTTTTGCTGCAGGTGTGGCCAGAAGTGGAGCATACAATCGGACCCTGACACCATTTGGTTTTCAAGCCGAACCCAGAACATACTGGCAGGCCCCGGAGATCTACTATACCATGTCGCCATTTATGCACGCAGACCAGGTAAAAGATCCCATCCTTTTAATCCATGGTATTGCAGATAATAATTCTGGAACATTTCCTATACAAAGTGAGCGGTACTATGCCGCCCTCAAAGGTCATGGCGCCACGGTCCGGCTGGTTATGCTGCCGCACGAAAGCCATGGATACAGGGCCCGCGAATCATTGTTGCATGTGCTTTGGGAAACCACCAAATGGCTCGACACGTATGTAAAGAATAAGGGAAAATGAATGTCGGATGACAGACTTCTGGCTATTACCTGTCAGATCATTCAGAAACTTAACGTTTTTTAAGGTTCACAATTCATATTATTCCCTTTAAAAATGTTTTATTAGATTCCTTTTAGGAATAGTATGCCATTGCGACAAATTATTTTCACCGGGTTTATACTCTGGACACTCATGATGTCAGCAACCGGTCAGGGGACAACTTCAGCCGATACCCTGGTGACTATAAAGGGACAATTGAAGAATATGGTCACCGGTCAGCCTGTGCCCAATGCCCATATTGTTAACAGCACCCTGGGCATTGGAACCACCTCCGACAGCCTGGGGTTTTTTTCGATTTATATGAATCGCAATGA
>Ga0209536_100003171_pt1 | contig 26526 bp, 22 predicted proteins | sample DeeMarSeWOR28_12_FD_187461 | JGI IMG/M metagenome (GOLD analysis project Ga0209536, IMG submission 187461) | Marine sediment microbial communities from White Oak River estuary, North Carolina - WOR-2-8_12 (SPAdes) (version 2) | ecosystem: Environmental > Aquatic > Marine > Intertidal zone >...
GCGCGCCTGGCTGCCGCGAATGCGCGCGCAGCGCCTGCCGATACTCGCAATCTGTGGTTCGCATCAACTGCTCGCGCACATGTCCGGGGTGGATGTGGAGTGGCTTGACGACGGACCGTTCGCCGGAACCTTTCCGCTGTCGCTGACCGCCGCGGGCAGGAAGTCGCCGCTGCTGCGCGGAATAGCAGACCAGGATTGCTTTCACTACGCCAACAGCGAGCATGTCGTCGCGGTGCCGCCCGGCGCGACCCTGCTGGCGAGCAGCAGCCGGGTACCGGTGGCGGCGCTGGATTACGGGGATTATTGTTTTTCCACGCAGTTTCACCCCGAGGGCACCGAGCAGACCCTGGGCCCTATCTGGCAGCACAAGGCGCCACAGTTGATGCAAAACTATCACCCGCGGGACAAGGGTAACCTGCTGGTGGAAAATTTCCTGCAGCTGGTGGTCGAGCAATTGCAGCAAGCACGGGCCGGATAAACATAAACACCGGTGCGTGGCCCATAATCAGAAAATCTCGACCACCTGAGACTGTCGCCTGTGGACCAGCGAATTTAAACCATTCACCTCGATCGTCCGACAGAAGTCGCCTGGGGATTAAATTTCCACAATAGGTATGGCTGCATTCTGGGGCGTGGTGAATTTTCTAACAAAACATCCACCTTATTTCGTTTTGCCGACCATTGTTGCTCAGATCACCGAAGCGTTTGTCGAGAATAAAAGGATATCCAGTTCTATCGTTTTTGTTTTATCGCGGGCCGCCGATCTTCCTTATTCCATTTACCCGTTTCCCCCGGATTGGCCTGGCTCCAGGCATCTCGAGTTTTACCCCGGGTCGACTTCATTGCGTACTTTCTTTCTGGCTCGTCATCGGCCAGGGTAAAATTCGAGATTGTTGTATCTTCGGCAGCGTTATAATTCCTGAGTTTATTGGCAATACTTGCTCTCATCGCCAATTCGCTACGAATAGCCGACTTACGACTTAGCGCCGTTGCAGGGCCGACGGCGTCAGTTTGATTCCCGCGTTTGAGAAACCACTTGAACATATAGGGCTCCAAAATTTCTGGATACGGTTATCTATCGAATAGCTAATACTTGTTGCGAAATACTTGCGTAGAAAATAGTCACTAAATCGGCGTTAACTATGGAAATAATTCACCATTAGCTTGTGAATTAGTGGAAATTCATGGCTCTCCTGGCGAGCGCCTAAAGCTGGCCGTTCCCGGCTGTCTGGCGAAGTGCCCTCAGGGTCCGAGTCGGGCTTCTGAGCCGTTCATGCACCGCCTCGCGAATGACCGCTTCCGGCCGAAGCTCCCCTATGTTTTCAATGCCTGATTTCGATGTATTGCAGGTATACTCCATGCATATTCATTTTTCACTCTTATAACAAAGCCATGCAGTCGCACAAATTGCTGCCCTACGCTCCGCACAGATCGCCGCCAGGGAGCTTTGGCGATGCGTAATTCGAGGCCGTCACCGTGACCAGTATCTATAACCAGACCATCAAGATGTTTGGCTCGAACCCTGAGCCCGGGTTCGAGTCGCCGCAACAGCAGGTCGCGGTGTGGGGCCGGCAGTGGGGCTGCGACAACGACGTCGGCCAGATACGGCTGTGCCTGATGCATCGACCGGGCGACGAGATGAACATCGTCGACCCCGCGATGCGCATCGACGAGATCGGTTCCTACGGCGACCGCGAGCAGGGCTGGTATTTCCAGAGCGATGTAATTCCGGACTGGGACGAATTTCGCGCGCAGCATGACCAGCTCGTCCAGCTGCTGCGCCACGAAGGGGTCGAGGTCGTTTTTCTCGACAGTGTCGCGGCCGACGGCATCAAGTCGGTGTACACGCGTGATTCGGCCATCGCCGTCAAGGGTGGCGCGCTGGTGACACGACTTGCGCGCCGCATACGCCGCGGCGAGGAAGCGCATGTCAGCAAGACCCTGGCCAATCTCGGCATGCCGATTCTGCGCACCCTGCACGGTACTGCGCTGATGGAAGGCGGCAGTTTTGCCTGGCTCAATTCGCGGCTCGCGGTGATCGCGCGTTCGATTTGCGTCAACGACGAGGGCTGTGACCAGGTCGAACAGGTGTTGAACGCGCAGGGCGTGGAATTGCTGCGCATCGACATGACCGGCTACGACATCCATATCGACGGCGCGCTCACCATGATCGACGTCGATCTCGCCATCGTCGATCCGGACCTGCTGCCTTACAGTTTTCTGCGCAAGCTCGGCGAACTGGGTATCGACACGGTCGAGATCGACGAACGCGACGATCCGTGGATCGTCAATTGCCTGGCGGTGGCGCCCGGGCGCGTGATCATGCCGCGCGGCATGTCATCCGTCACCGAGGCCCGCCTGCAACGGCGTAACCTCGAAGTGATCGAGATCGATTATGACAAGCTGCAGCTGAACGGCGGTGGCATTCACTGTTCGACCTGTCCGTTGATTCGCGACAGCGTCGATTGACTAACGTCCTGATAAGAGAGAGGTGAAACATGCCCGACAGAGAAAACTTTTTTAACCTGGATGCGCTCGATCAGGGTATTGCGCGCGAACTCGCCGAAGGCATGACGACGCGCGTGTTCCCCGGCAAGGAAGCGATGATTTCGATCGTTCGCATCGATCCCGGCAAGGCCGGCAATATTCATTCCCACCCGCAGGAACAGTGGGGATTTTGCGTGCGCGGGTCGGGCATTCGCAGCCAGGGCGGGGTGGAGACCGCGGTCGCCGCCGGCGATTTCTGGCGTACGCCGGGCAACGTCGAGCACGGCTTTCGCGCCGGGCCGGACGGCGCGGTCATCTTCGATGTATTTGCGCCGCCGCGGGAAGAATACACCCGCGAGGGCGCCGGATTTTCCTAGCCGGAAGTCGGGCCTGCTGCGGGTACCGGTCGGTAGCCGTTAGCGGATGACCAGCACCGAACACTTCGCATGGCGCACGACCTTGGCGGCGGTTGAGCCGAGAAAGTAATCCTGCAAGCCGGGACGGTGCGAGGCGACGATGATCAGGTCGACCCCTTTCTCCTCTGCCACTTCGAGTATCGTCTTGTAGGGATGACCGGTGCGCACTTCTACTTCCATCGCCATGCCGCTGGCGGCTGCAATTGCCTTTAGATCGGCTTCCGACTGAGCGCGTGATTCTTCGAGCAGACCAGCAGGAAGTTCGGCTGCCGCCCAGCCGGGGATTTCTTCGGCCACGTTGAGCAGGATGATTTTGGCGCCAGCGGCGCCATGTTGTGCGGCGATATCGATAATGGCCTTGCCTTCGGCAACGTGTGCCATATCGATCGGTACCAGAATAGTCTTGAACATGTTGGTCGCTTCCCAGGTTACGTAAGTCAGGGCGAGTCTATCACTAGTGCCGCCCGAGGTTTAGTCCCTAATTTGATCCTTATCAAGCCAGCCCGCTTAATCTGCGTTGATGCTGATCTTTACCGGCAATCCCGCCGGTAGCGATCCGTTCGCGCTGAACAGGACCTGCACGATCATCGCGGGGTGGTTGTTCGCGCCCATGCTGACCTGCCGGTCTATCGCGACCACCCGGCCGCGAAAACTCTGCTTGAGGTAAGTGACCTCTGCGGGATTGTTCAGCAGGTTGCTTCTGTAGAGTTCGACCGGCAGCAGTGCCTGCACCGACATCGAGCGATTGTCGGCGACGGTGAGCAAGGTTTGATCGTTTACCCGGGTGTTGATGTATTGTCCCGGAAAGGTCGAGATGGCGAGCACGATGCCATCGATCGGGGAGGAAATCTGCGCCTGCGACAGGTGAAATTGCGCTAGCTCCAGCTTTGCCGTGGCGGCGGACATCAGCGCCGTGGCGATGGCCAGCTTTTGTTCCGCCTGTTGCAGCACCACGCGCGCCAGCGAATCCCGGTCATAGAGTTCCTGGGCCTTATCCAGCTCCATCTGCATGCGCTCGACCTCGGGCGCCTGTGCCTCGACCTGGGCGTGGGCAATGTCTACCTGGGCCTGTAAGCCGGTTGACACCAGCGACACCAGCAGGTCACCGGCGGCCACGGCCTGGCCGACACTGACGTGTATGCGTTCGACGCGTGCGCTGATGCTGCTGTTCAGCGTCAACCGATGCTCGAATTCGGCGATACCGCTGAGATCGATAGCCAGCGACGGCAGGGGCGATAAAACGAGTAACAGGCTGATCAGGATACGCATGGCGATTTCCGCTTACTGTGTTGAGTTGGACGCTTCGAGGTATTGCGCGCCGACCAGTGCGCCCAGGCGTTGATAGGCGAGCTCGAAGGCGTACAGGGCGCGCAGGCGCTCGGCGTTACTGCGCGAATATAGCACCATCGAATCGCCCAGGTCGGTTTTGTATTCCAGTTCGTACTCGGCTCGACTGCGATCAAGATAGTGCTCGCGATAATCCCGTTCGATATTTCTGCCGGCGATTTCCAGTTGCAGCCGTTGTAACTCCTGCCACAGGCGCAGCACCTCGAGGCGCAGCTGCGATTCGAGTTGTTGCTGACTGGCCATCGCCTGCCGGAACTGAGCCGTCGCGAGGCTTACCCGGGCCGGTGAGCTGCTGTTGTAAAGTGGAATTTCGATGTAAAGACCGGCGCGCCAGTCGTCGCGCGTGTTGGTTTCGCGTTGATAGGTCGATACCTCGAGCTCGAGGTCGAGGCTGGGACCGCCCTCGGCCTCGGCAATCGCAATAGCTGCCTGCGCGGCGCGCGTATTGGCGCTTGCCACCCGCGCCTCGAGACTGTTTTGCAGTGCCCTGGTCACCAGGGCATTCACGTCCTCGGGCAGTTTTCGCTGGCCGTCGATCTGCGGTTTTTCCAGCTCGGAGGAAAGCTGTCCGGGATAACCCATGGCTTCGGCGAGTATGCTGCGACTCAGGCGCTGGTGCTGTTCGGCCAGCTGGCGTTTCTGGCGGGTTACTTCGTACTCGGCCTGCAACTGCAAGACATCGATCTCTGACGCCAGGCCCAGTTCCTGGTCCTGCACGGCGTTGTCATAACGGATATAGCCGACCGCGAGCGCTTCGTTTTCGCTAAGAAAAAGATTGTCGGCATTTAGCACGGCGAAGTACTTTTCCAGGATTTGCAAACGCCGCTGCTCGAGGAGCAGAATCTTCTGCTGTTCCAGTGCGTGCATTTGCAGTTGCTTGCGTTTTTCGAGTGAGTCCTGCAGGCCGAAGTCATAGATGGGTTTTGACAGGATCAGGCTGGCGGCGCTGTCGCCGGTCTCGTCGTCGCCGTTGTCCCTGGCGGTGTCGTTGAGACCGACTTCTCGCAGCCGACCGGTCAGATCGAGGCGGAAGTCGTTGTTGCCGCGCTCGATGCCAAGCTCTGCGCTTTTCGCCTGCAGGCGCTGCTCGATCTCGATCAGCTCGAAGTGCTCGGGGTTTTGTGCGCTGGCCAGCGCCGCTGCCAGAGTCAGCGGCTCGGGCAGGGGCTCGACGCACCACGCCAGGCCGGGCAGCAGAGCCAGGATCGGGGTAAATCGACGCCGGGTTATCGATGTCAAAACGGTTCTCCCTGTGGCAGCCCGCGCTGCGCTGTCGTCGCCAGATGTTGTCTTTGCGCCCCTGCGGCGCAGTTCTGCGCTGAAAACTGTGACATGCAGCTTACAGGGAGTTACTTTTCTTCATGCGCTTATATCGCGTAAAGCGGATATTGCGGCCGCTGTCGTCCTTTTGCAGATATACCTGGTCGGCGATGTACTCGCCCATCCAGAGGAATTCCTCCTTGCCCGAGGTCGCGCCAACGTATTTGAACAGCAGGTTTCCCTGCAAGTCGTAAAACGCAAGCAACGGCGTGGCGCGTACCCGATTGCTGCGCGCAAATTCCTTCTGCGTCACATTATTTCCGTTGAAATCGACGATTTCGATATCGCCTTCGATATCGATGCTGAGCGAGTGAAAACGTTTTTTGAAATATTCCTGCACGTCCGGCTGGTTGAGCACGGTTTGCTTCATGCGGTGACAGAAGGGACACTCGTCCATCTCGAAGAAAACGAAGATACCCTGCTTGCCGTTTTCGCGCGCGATTTCCAGTTCTTCGGTCAAATCGCCGAGCGAGGATTCGAAAAAGTACTGGTATGGGTCGCGTGCCGTCGTCGCCTGCAACAATCCCGGCGCGAGACAGAATATAACCGGCCAGATCAGAACCGCGAATCGTGAAAGCCGTTGGGACTGGTGGTTATTCATGGCGTCCGGATATCGTGAATACTGGTCGCAGCTTCCCACTTTTATCGGCTTATTTCAATGGCGGGATGCGTGGCAGGCCGTCAGCCGGGATGGCGCGCGCGCAGCAGAATAAAGCTGCCGTAGTAGTAGGGCCGCTCCATCATCGACGGGGTGAGGCGGTGCAACATGTTGCCTGCGCTGTCGCGTACCGACGCGTCCAGCCCGGGCAGGTCGAGCGCCGTGCGTAGCCATAGGGTCATCGGTGAGTAAAACACCAGGTCCTGCATCACCCATTTTCCCCTGGCGACCGGAATCAGTGGCTTCTCTTCCGCCTGCCAGCGCTCCTGTGTGTAAAAGCGGCGGTGTGCGTCTTCGACGAGCCGACGCGCCAGCCGCAGCGCCTGTTGGTCGTCGAAGCGCCTGGCGTATTGCAAGAATGCGCTCGCGGTTTCGGCATAGTCTTCGAACACGGCGGCAAAAATCTGTGCGTTACCGGCAAAGCGGATCAACTCGCCATCGACGAAAAACAGCTCGAGCATCCGCGCGTAGTGCTGCCGGGCGCGTTCGGCGAAGCGCGGATGGCTATCCGCCGCCAGCGTCAACGCTCGCAACATCATTGCGTTCCAGGCGGCCAGGCGCTTGTCGTCGGCGGGAATGCTTGCGCCATTGCCGATTTGCAATTTACGCCGGATGTGGCGTAGCGATTGCGCGCCCGCGGTATTCGCTGTCGTTTGCCGCGGGCGCAACAGGAAATCCCCGTCGATCTCGCTTCGCTGCCAGTGCTGCTGCAGCAGTTCGAGTTCCTCCGCATCCAGCAGCGTGGCCAGCTGTTCGCTACTCCACAGGTAGGCGCCGCCTTCGCGGCCGGCTTTGTCTACCGCGGACAGGCTCGACATGTAACCGCCCAGCGGGTGTCCCAGGCGGGCTTCGACGAAATCCAGTGTCTGCAGCGCGCTGTCGGCATAGCCCTGCAGCGGCCACAGGCGGTGTGCCTTGAGGTAAAGTGCGGCCAGCATGGCATTGTCGTAGAGCATTTTCTCGAAGTGTGGCGTCTGCCAGTCGGGATCGGTGGTATAGCGAAAGAAACCGCCATTGACGTGGTCCAGCAGGTTTTGCGAGCGCATTGCCTGCAGGCTCAATTGCACGAATTCGGCGACTTCGGAATTCGCGCTGGTGCCGAGCATGAGGCTGTCGAGCAGGGCGTCGAGCTGCGGTACATTGGGGAACTTGCTGGTATTGCCGAAACCGCCCTGCAACTGGTCGGCCGATTCCAGCGCGTGACGCGTAAACGCATCGACCAGTTGTTGCGCGGAGAGGTCTTGCGCTGCACGCTGGTCGCCGGCATACAGCTGCAGCAGCCCGGAGTCGAAGAGCTCCCGTGCCGATGCGCCGAGAGCCGCATGGTTCTGTTGCCATTCGGCGTCGAGTTGCTCGAGCACGCGCTGAAAATCCGCGCGCGGCAGGTAGGTGAAACCGGTCAGCGGATAACCCTCGGGCGTGAGCAATACATTGAGTGGCCAGCCGGCCGCGCCGCGCAGCTGCTCGACAAAATCGAGCAGGCGTCGATCGAGGTCGGGGTGGAGCTCGCGATCCACCTTTACCGCGATGTAGCGGCGGTTGAGCAGTTCGGCGACCGCCGCATGCTGGTAGCTTTCGCGTTGCATCACGTGGCACCAGTGGCAGGAAAAATAGCCGATCGAAACCAGCACCAGGCGATTGCCGGCGCGCGCCTCGGCAAAAACGTCGGGCCCCCAGACGCGCCAGTCCACGGGATCGTTGGCATGCAGGGCGAGGTAGGGGGAGGGATGCCCGGCGAGCCGGTTTGCCGCCGCCAGCGGGGTCCACGGCAGCGATCCGGGCAGCAACAGCAGGGCAAGCATCAGCGAGTGAAAGTGCCGCGCGGAGATCACCGCCTGGATCTCGTCAACAACCCGGGGGCGGCAGTTGCGGCAGGTATTGCCTGCCCTCGCTGGCGAGAAAGTCCCACAGGGCCTGCGCCGAGGGCAGGAAGCGCTTGTGCCCGTGTTTGACCAGGTACCACTTGCGATTAATCGGTAAACCCCTGATGTCGAGCGCTACCAGCCGGCCTTCGCGCAATTCCGCGGCGACCGTGTGCGCCGATATTACCGCGATGCCCATTCCCGCCATCACCGCCTGCTTGATGGTTTCGTTACTACCGAACTCCAGTCCCTGCGCAGGCAGGCTCTTGCTGCGCGCAAACAGTTTATTGGCGACCGTGCGCGTACCGGAGCCCGCCTCCCTGAGCAGGAAGGTTTCGCCCTTCAATGCGGACAGGGGGAGATCGGATTTTCCGGCCAGCGCATGTTCTGGAGCGGCGATGATGATCTGCGGGTGCGGACCGATAAGTTTTTTATTGACGGCGAAATGGTCGGGGGGGAATCCGGTAATCGCAAAATCGATGTCCATGCTTTCCAGTTTTCCCAGGGTCACTTCACGATTGCCAACCTGCAACTGTATCTTGATATCCGGGTGTGTCCGGTTGAAGGCGGCCAGTGCGGTCGGCGCGAAGTAGCGTGCGGTGCTGACGACGCCGACCGAAACCACGCCGTGATCGACGCCCTTCAGTTCGTTGATGACCTCGGCGAGGCGCGACAGGCTGTCGCGGATTTCAATACTGGTGCTGAACAGTTGCTGCCCTGCCAGCGTCGGCACCAGGCCGGCGTCACTGCGCTCCAGTAGCGGTATGCCTATGGTCGTTTCGAGGTCGCGCAACTGCAGCGAAATGGCTGGCGGCGTCAGGTGCAGTTCACGGGCGGCGCCGGAAATGCTGCCGCTGTTGACCACGGATTCAAATCCGCGCAGCTGCTTGAGGCTGATCTGGCGCAGCCATGGATTAAGAAAATCTTTCATATTCCGAAAGATTATTAAAATTTACTTAATAGTCAAGTCGGTTCAGACTTTTCCCCATGTATATTTACCCGCAGCCCAAATAAATGACCACAACCGGCCTGTTGCAGCATTATCTCGACGCCTGGGCCAGTGATGATGCCGATCGGCAGATCATCGCCGCGCTGATTGACGAAATTGCCGCCGCCGGCGCACGCCTTTCAAACCTGATCGTTACGCGCGGACTGGAAACCGGAACCGGGGGCGACGCTCTGCCGGCTGCCGATGGGCAGGTGCAGCAGTCGACCGCTACGCTCGCTCATCAGCTTTTCGCCAGCGCGTTGTCCGCTTCACCGGTTTCGCTGCTGGTATCGGCGCAAAACAACGAGGCGCAGGTGATCGATGCTCAAGCCCGCTACGCTGTAGCCATCGATCCCCTGGACGGCGCGGCGAACCTGGAAACCAACCAGTCAACCGGCAGCATCTTTTCAATTATCGAGCAGGGAGCGGGCGAAATCGTCGGCACTCATCCCGGAAAGCATCAGAGGGCGGCGGGATTCCTCTACTACGGGCCGCAAACCCGCCTGATTCTGAGCTGCGGGGACGGGACTCACCAGTTTCTGCTCGATCCTGCCTCGGCGCAGTTTCACCGTATTGGGCAGCCGCTGCTAATCCCCGAGGGCCAGTACGAATTCGCGATCAACACCGCCAATTACCGCTACTGGGACAGCAACCTGCGCCATTTTATCGACGACTGTGTCGCCGGGGAAGAGGGCGCGCTGGGGGAAAACTTCAACATGCGCTGGAGTGGAGCGCTGGTCGCGGAGGCTTTTCGCATCCTGCTGCGCGGAGGCGTGTTCCTGTATCCCGGCGACGCGCGGCCGAACTATCAGAATGGACATTTGCGCCTGCTTTACCACGCGCTACCGTTGGCATTGATCGTGGAGCAGGCCGGTGGCGCCGCGAGCGATGGCGATGAACCGATCCTGGCAATGCGGCTGAGCGCGTTGCACGCCCGTGTGCCGTTGATTTTCGGCTGCAGGCAACGCGTTGCCGAAGTGATCGAGTACATCTCCGGTACCGCGCTCGACAGCGGTCGCTACCCCCTGTTTTTGAATCGCGGATTATTGAGAAACTAACCATGTCGAGAAAACATCCAATACTGTCGATAACCGGCTCATCCGGAGCGGGGACCTCGACCGTCAAGAACACCTTCGAGCAGATCTTCTTTCGCGAAAAGGTGAATGCCTGCTTCATCGAGGGTGACGCCTTCCACCGTTACGATCGCAAGCAAATGATTGCGGCGATGAGCGAAGCCGCGGCGGCGGGTAACAACCATTTCAGCCACTTCGGACCACAGGCGAACCTTTTCGCCGATCTCGAACAGGTGTTTCGCGAGTACAGTGAAAACGGTACCGGCAAGACGCGCCACTATGTCCATGACGACCTCGAAAGCGAACGTTACGGGGTTGCGCCGGGTGAGTTTACCGACTGGGAATCGTTCCCCGAGGGAAGCGACCTGTTGTTCTACGAGGGCCTGCACGGTGCGGTGAAAACCGAGGAAGCAAACGTCGCGCAGTATGCCGATCTGAAGGTCGGGGTAGTGCCGGTGATCAACCTCGAGTGGATCCAGAAGATGCATCGCGACAAGGTGTCGCGCGGATACTCGCCAGAGGCGATCACCGATACCATTCTGCGGCGCATGCCGGATTACCTCGAATACATCTGCCCGCAGTTCAGTAATACCGACATCAATTTTCAGCGCGTGCCCATCGTCGACACGTCGAACCCGGCGATCGCGCGCTGGATTCCAACCGCGGACGAATCGATGGTGGTGATCCGCTTCGCCAATCCGCGCGGCATCGATTTTCAATACCTGCTGACCATGATTCACAACAGTTTCATGTCGCGGCCTAACGTCATCGTCATTCCGGGCGGCAAGATCGACCTGGCGATGCAGCTCATTTTTACCCCGCTGGTTCTGCAGATGGTGGAACGCAAGCGCCGCGCCGCATGATGTTTACGCCGCACAGCAGCAGCGCTACCGATTTCCGTACCCGATTGAACGAGGATTGACGCAATGGCACGAATTACCCTGAGGCAGTTACTCGACCACGCCGCCGAATACGGCTATGGCGTACCTGCCTTCAATATCAACAACATGGAGCAGGTGCTGGCGATCATGAATGCCGCGCGCGAGGTCGATGCCCCGGTCATCCTGCAGGCCAGCCGCGGCGCGCGCGCCTACGCCGGCGATACCATGCTGCGCAAGATGGTGGAGGCGGCCGAGGAAATGTTCCCGTCGATACCGATCTGTCTGCACCAGGATCACGGCAACAGCCGCGCCACCTGCGTATCGGCGATGCAGGCCGGTTTCACCTCGGTGATGATGGACGGTTCGCTCGAGGCCGATGCTTCGACGCCGGCGAGTTATCAGTACAACCTGGATATCACCAGCGAGGTGACCGCCATCGCCCACGATATCGGGGTATCGGTGGAGGGCGAACTGGGTTGCCTCGGTTCGCTGGAGACCGGTGAAGGCGAAAAGGAAGACGGCCACGGTTTCGAGGGCAGCCTGAGCCTGGAGCAGCTGCTGACCGATCCCGAGCAGGCGGTCGATTTCGTCACCCGCAGCGGTGTCGACGCGCTCGCCATCGCCATGGGTACCTCGCATGGCGCCTACAAGTTCAGCCGCAAACCCGATGGCGATATCCTGGCGATGAACGTGGTGCGCGAAATCAACGAGCGTCTTCCCGAGGTACACCTGGTGATGCACGGCTCGTCGTCGGTACCGCAGGAATTACAGGATATCTTCAACCAGTTCGGCGGCGAGATGCCGCAAACCTGGGGTGTCCCGGTGGACGAGATCGTGCGCGGCATCAAGCATGGCGTGCGCAAGGTCAACATCGATACCGACTGCCGCCTGGCGATGACGGGCGCGTTTCGGCGGGTCGCCGAACAGGATAAAAGCCAGTTCGACCCGCGCAAGTTCCTGACACCTTCGATCACCGCCATGCAGGACCTGTGCCGCGACCGCTTCGAGCAATTCGGCACCGCCGGCAACGCGTCGCGCATCAAGGTCATCAGCCTGGCCGACATGGCCGCCCGCTATGCCAGCGGTGCACTCGCAGCGAAATTGAGAGGCGGCCAGTCAGCCGCCTGAAACTATCCCGGAGACACACATGAGTATCAGAAAAGTATATGACGCAGGGGTCAAGGATTACCGCGAAACCTACTGGATGCCGGACTATGAGCCGTCTGCAACCGACCTGCTGGCCTGTTTCAAGATCACCCCGCAACCCGGCGTACCGCGCGAAGAAGCCGCTGCCGCGGTCGCGGCCGAGTCCTCGACCGGCACCTGGACCACGGTGTGGACCGATCTGTTGACCGATCTCGACCATTACAAGGGACGCGCCTACTCGATCGAAGACGTGCCCGGTGACGATACCTGTTTCTACGCCTTCATCGCCTACCCGATCGACCTGTTCGAAGAGGGCTCGGTGGTCAACGTGTTCACCTCGCTGGTCGGCAACGTGTTCGGTTTCAAGGCGATCCGCGCATTACGCCTCGAAGATGTGCGTTTCCCGATCGCTTATGTCATGACCTGCAACGGTCCGCCCAACGGCATCCAGGTCGAGCGCGACAAGATGAACAAGTATGGCCGGCCGCTGCTGGGTTGCACCATCAAGCCCAAGCTGGGCCTGTCGGCGAAGAATTACGGGCGCGCGGTCTACGAGTGCCTGCGCGGCGGCCTGGATTTCACCAAGGACGACGAAAACGTCAATTCGCAACCCTTCATGCGCTGGAACCACCGCTTCGATTTCGTCATGGAAGCGATTCACAAGGCGGAGCGCGAAACCGGCGAGCGCAAGGGACACTACCTCAACGTCACCGCGCCGACGCCGCAGGAAATGTTCAAGCGCGCCGAGTATGCGAAACAGCTGGGCGCACCGATCATCATGCACGATTACATCACCGGCGGATTCTGCGCCAACACCGGCCTCGCGCAGTGGTGCCAGGAGAACGGCATGCTGTTGCACATTCACCGGGCGATGCACGCGGTACTCGATCGCAACCCGCACCACGGCATCCATTTCCGTGTACTGGTCAAGATACTGCGCCTGTCGGGAGGCGATCACCTGCACACCGGCACGGTGGTCGGCAAGCTCGAAGGCGACCGCGAGGCGACGCTCGGCTGGATCGACCTGCTGCGCGAATCATTCATCAAGGAAGATCGCAGTCGCGGCATTTTCTTCGACCAGGACTGGGGGCACATGCCCGGCGTATTCGCGGTCGCCTCGGGCGGTATTCACGTCTGGCACATGCCCGCCCTGGTCAGCATTTTCGGCGACGACGCGGTGCTGCAGTTTGGCGGCGGCACGCTCGGACACCCCTGGGGCAATGCCGCCGGCGCGGCCGCCAACCGGGTCGCGCTGGAAGCCTGTGTCGCCGCGCGCAACCAGGGCCGCGAGCTGGAGCGCGAAGGCAAGGAGATTCTCACCGAAGCCGCCCGTTCGAGCCCGGAGTTGAGGACCGCCATGGAGACCTGGAAGGAAATCAAGTTCGAATTCGATACCGTCGACAAGCTCGACGTCGCCCACCGCTAATCTGACATCAGGATACCGCTATGAGTGAAATACAGGATTACCCCTCCAGCCTGCGCGACCCGGCCAGCCGCAAGTTCGAAACCTTTTCCTATCTGCCGGAGATGACGACCGAACAGATACGCAGCCAGGTGGAATACATCGTCGCGCAGGGGTGGAACCCGGGCATCGAACACGTCGAGCCGGAAAATGCGATGGATAACTACTGGTACATGTGGAAGTTGCCGATGTTTGGCGAAACCGATGTCGATGCAATACTCGCCGAGTGCGAGGCCTGCCACAAGGCGCATCCCGAAAACCACGTGCGCCTGCTCGGTTTCGACAACTACGCGCAATCGGCTGGCGCCTCGATGGTTATCTACCGCGCCACGGCGGTATAGGCTGTTGTCATGGATCAATCCATCAGCCAGGTACAGGGAGATAACGGCGATACCGGACAATACCGGGTAGCACAACAACCGTATTACCGGCCGATGCGCGACGAGATCGATGTATTCAGCGCAGCCTACCAGGTGCGCATGCCGGTGATGCTGAAAGGGCCTACCGGTTGTGGTAAGTCGCGCTTTATCGAACACATGGCCTGGGTGTTGAACAGGCCGTTGATCACGGTGGCCTGCACCGAGGACATGACCGCGTCCGACCTGGTGGGGCGCTACCTGCTGGATGCCAGCGGCACCCGCTGGCAGGATGGGCCGTTGACGGTGGCGGCACGTATCGGTGCAATCTGCTACCTGGACGAAATCGTCGAGGCGCGTGCCGACACCATCGTGGTGATCCATCCGCTGGCCGATCACCGGCGCCAGTTGCCGCTGGAAAAGAAAGGGGAGTTAGTGAATGCGCATGCCGATTTTCAACTGGTGATTTCCTACAATCCCGGCTACCAGTCGATGATGAAGGATCTGAAGCAGTCCACCCGGCAACGCTTCGGCGGCATCGATTTCGATTATCCGCCAGCCGAGATCGAGATCGAAGTGGTTGCCCACGAGGGTGGTGTGGATCGTCAGGTTGCCACCAGCCTGGTACAGGTGGGCGAAAGCTCCCGCAACCTCAAGGGCCACGGCCTGGACGAGGGCATGTCGACGCGGCTGTTGATCTACGCGGCCCAGCTGATCGCGCAGGGTGTCGAACCCCGCGCGGCCTGCCAGATGGCCCTGATCTCTCCGCTGACCGACGATCCCGAACTCGGCGATACGCTGCAGGCGGCGGTCGACACCTATTTCTAGCTGTACCCCTGTCATGCAGGATGAGCTAGCACCCTTCGCCGACTGCCTCGATAGCGCCGACACCACCTGGGCCGACCCGGCGCTGCTGGCGTCGGCCTACCAGCAGGCGCAACGCGTGATGTCACCGCGCGGGCTGGAAAACTACCTGCAGGGCCTGCGCGCACTGTCGCGGCTGCACAAGGGGCAGGAGCTGCTGCTGACTTACCTGCAGCAGATGCCGGAAGTGGTCAGGGCAATCGGCGAGGACGTGCTGCCGGATATCGTCGAGGCGCTGATGAAAATGTCTTCGCATACCTCGGGCACGGTGCTGGAAAGGACGCTTGGCAGCCTGCCCCTGGCTGCCAGGCGCCTCGGCGATGCACAGCTGGTAATGGGCTATCTCAGGTTGCTGCAACAGCTGGCGGCGAAAGCGCCGCGCGGCTTGCGGCCGATGCTCGAATCCCTCGATGTACTGCTGGCGCGCCTTACCCTGGGCGGGCTGCGGCGTTGGGCGATGTGGGGGTCGGATGCTTATTCGCGCGACTTCAACGGCCAGGCCGATTACTTCGCGCTTGCCAGCGAAACCTCGAAAACGGTGCTGCAACGTGAGCGCCGTGGAACGCTGTTCGTCGATCAGCAGCGCAAGCTCAATTACTACCAGCGTGCGCTCTGGGGCAGGGCGCTGCCGATGCGTCCCACTGCGGGGGACGTCGGGTCGCGTGATGGCGTGCGCCCGTACATCGAGGATTACACGCTTCATCTGCCGGACGCATTCGATACCATCCACGGTATCGACGGCGTGGTCGTCTACCGTGCCGCGGTGGCGCATGCGTCGGCGCACCTCGAATACACCCGCAACGGTTTGCCCGGGGATACGCTTGATGCATTACAGCTTTGCTGTATCGACCTGGTCGAGGATGCGCGCGTGGAATATCTGGCCTGTCGGCGTTTCCCGGGATTACGTCGACTGTGGCTATCCTTTTTCACCGGCGCACTGGCGGACGCTGCGCTCTCGTCGCCGGTACTCGAGTGGTTTCTGCGTATCGGCCGCGCGCTGCTGGACCCCGAATACACCGATGAGGCGGGGTGGATAGCCGACATCGCCCGCATTTTCTGGTCGAATATCGAGCAGGCGGACTGTTCTGCTTCGCTGGTCACCGACCTCGGCCGCGAATGCCATCGGCAAATCCTGCAGCAGGGAAGGGCGGTACCGGCCAGGCTGCTGCAGGACTGGCCGATTCCCTATCGCGACGACAATCGCTATTTCCACGACTTCGATGCGCAGCGGGACGCTGGTGACGCTGATCAGCTCATACCCTGGCTGCAGCCGACCGTGCGTAAACGCGTGGGACTGATGCAATTCGTCAACGAAATCGATTCGGAGTTGAAAGACGGCCGGCCGCAGGAGATCTGGGTGCTGCCAAGCGAATTGTTTCCCTACGAGGATCAGGGCGTCAGCTACAACCAGTCCGAGGGCGGGCCCGCGCTGTTGCCGCCCTGCCATTACGGCGAGTGGGACTACCGGGTACAGCTGTCGCGCCCGAACTGGAGCACGTTGATCGAACATCGCCCGCCGCGCGGCGACGCGTTGCGCATGGAGCAGATCCTGGATAAATACAAACCGGTGGCAAACCGACTACGCCACCTGATCGACCGGCTGCAACCGCGCGGTATCGAGCGGCGTCGCGGTTACGAAGACGGCGATGAACTCGATATCAATGCCGCGGTGAGCGCGATGGCCGACATTCGCCGCGGCGTGATGCCAGACCCGCGCGTCAACATCCGCGTCACGCGCCACTGGCGCGATCTGTCGCTGCTGGTATTGATCGACCTGTCGGAGTCCACCAATGAAATCGTCGGCGCAGCCAGGAGCGTCGAGGGGCAACGTCCCACGGTGCTCGATCTCACCCGTGAAGCCTGCGGGCTGCTGGCCTGGGCGGTAGACTCGATCGGTGATCGTTTCGCGCTGCACGGCTTCGCCTCCGACGGCCGTCACGACGTGCGCTATTTTCGCCTCAAGGATTTCGACGATGCCTATGACGAGACCGCGCGCGCTCGTCTCGCCGGCATGCAGGGAGGATTGTCGACGCGCATGGGGACGGCGGTGCGCCACGCCGGCCGGCAGTTGTTGCAACAGCCCGCCCGGCAGCGCCTGCTGTTGATCGTGACCGATGGCGAGCCGGCGGATATCGACGAGCGCGATCCGCGTTATCTGCGCGAGGATTGCCGCCAGGCGGTCAATGAGCTGGCCGCGCAGGGGGTGCACAGTTTTTGCCTGACGCTCGATCCCGGGGCCGACGCCTACGTGGCGCATATTTTCGGCGCGAACAATTACTCCATCGTCGATAACGTGCTGGCGTTACCGGAACGGCTGCCGCGCATGTTCTCGGCGCTTACCGGATGATATAAGCAATATCGACCCGGTGGTCGGGTCTGCGCTATCTATTGCTATAGGGTTATTACATATACCCCGCGAAACTGGTAGGTTTCACCGATTGCCCGGCGAAACGGGCGCTGAAATCATTGAGTATCCCGGTAAATGGCAAGACATGAACGTTGATCCTGTCGATGAATCCCCAGATCCGCAAGGCGCGACGGCTGCCGGGGGCCGCCTGCGCGCCGATCGGCTGCAGCTGATCCTGTTCGATCTCGACGGTACGCTGGTCGACAGCGTCGGCGACCTGGCCTGGTGTGGCAATGCCATGCGGCAACGGCTCGGCCTGCCGCCGCACGACGAGTCGGCGGCGCGGAGCTGGGTCGGCAATGGCCTTGAGCGCTTCGTCAAGCGCGTGTTGAGTGGGCAGATGGAGGCCGAGCCGCCAGCGGATCTGTATGAACGCGGGCTCGCGATCTTCAGGGAGCTCTACGCCGCGCACGCCAGCGACCGCAGCGAACTCTATCCCGGCGTCATCGATACCCTGGAATGGCTTTCCACGCGCGAACTGACGCTCGCCTGCGTGACCAACAAACCGGAGCCCTTTACTTCGCGGCTGATCGCCGAAATGGGTCTGGATAGTTACTTTGAACTGGTGGTAGCCGGCAACACCACGGCGCGCAAGAAGCCCGATCCGATGCCGCTGCACTATGCCGCCGATCACTTTGGCTTCGACTATGCCAACTGCCTGATGGTGGGCGATTCGAGCAACGACGTGCGCGCCGCGCGCGCCGCGGGATTTGCTATTGCCTGCGTACCCTACGGCTATAATCACGGCCAGGATATTCGCGATTCGCAGCCGGACCTGGTGGTCGACAACCTGACCGAATTAATCACGCTGTTTACCTGAGAGGAAAGCATGAATCTGAATCGAAGAGAATTTGTCCGTCTGATGGGGTTCGCCGGAGCGGCGGGCATGTTGCCGAGGCTTGACCTCCAGGCCGGGGACGACGGCTCCGCGCTTTACGACGCCCCGTCCTTCGGCAATGCGCGCATCCTGCATATCTCCGACTGTCATGCGCAGTTGAACCCGGTGTACTTTCGCGAGCCGAGCGTCAATATCGGGGTTGGCGAAGCGCGCGGCAAGGCGCCCCACCTGGTTGGCGAACATTTGCTGCAGCATTACGGAATAGCGCGCGGCGGTATCGAAGCGCATGCCTACACCTATCTGGATTTCGCCGAGGCGGCGCGGGTGTACGGCAAGGTTGGCGGTTTCGCGCACCTCGCCACGCTGGTCAAAAAGATGCGTGCCGAGGCGCCGCTGGGGCGCTCCCTGTTGATCGACAGCGGTGACACCTGGCAGGGATCGGGCACCGCCTACTGGACGCGCGGGCGCGACATGGTCGAAGCCTGTAACCTGCTCGGCGTGGACCTGATGACCGGCCACTGGGAGTTCACCTACCAGGATGTCGAGGTGCTCGACAACCAGGCGCTGTTCAAGGGCGAATTCGTGGCACAGAACTGCAAGGTCAGGGAAACCTCGATATTCGACTACGAGCTCGGCGATCGCGGCGATTTCAACGAGGACAGCGGCCGCGTGTTCAAGCCTTACACGATGCGCGAGATGGGCGATTTGCGCATCGCGGTAATCGGCCAGGCTTTCCCCTACGTGCCCATTGCTAATCCGCAACGCTTTATTCCCGACTGGACCTTCGGCATTCAGCAGGAAGATATGCAGGCGCTGGTGAACCAGGTGCGTGACGAGGAATCGCCCGACGCGGTGATCCTGTTGTCGCACAATGGCATGGATACCGACCTGAAGATGGCCGCACAGGTACGCGGCATCGATGCCATCTTCGGTGGACATACCCACGACGGCATGCCGGCTGCGGTGCCGGTCAGCAATGCCGGGGGCAAGACGCTGGTCACCAATGCGGGCTCCAACGGCAAGTTTCTCGGCGTGATGGACATGGATATCCGCGGCGGCAAGCTGCGCGATTTCCGCTATCGCCTGTTGCCGGTATTTTCCAACCTGCTGCCGGCTGATGCGCAGATGAGCCGCTACATCGCCGAGGCGCGCGCGCCTTACCTCGACAGGTTGCAGGAAGAGCTGGCGGTTGCCGAGGAGCTGCTCTACCGGCGCGGCAATTTCAACGGCACTTTCGACCAGATCATCTGCGACGCCCTGCGCGTCGAGAGCGATGCGCAGATTGCGCTGTCGCCCGGGTTCCGCTGGGGTACCACGGTGCTGCCGGGCCAGGCGATCACCATGGAACACGTGATGGACCAGACCTGCATCACCTATCCGGAAACCTATGCACGCGAGATGAGCGGTGAAGACCTGAAGCTGATCCTCGAAGACGTCGCCGACAACCTGTTCAACAAGGATCCCTACTACCAGCAGGGTGGCGACATGGTGCGCCTCGGCGGTATGGACTACAGCATCGATCCGGAGGCGGATGCGGGAGAGCGAATCGCCGACATGCAACTCGACGACGGCACACGCATCGAGGCATCGAAGAACTACAAGGTGGCGGGTTGGGCGACCGTGGGCTCCGTGTCGCCGGGCGAGCCGATATGGGACCTGGTGGCGCGCTATCTGCGGCGTTCCGACACCGCGCGCTTCACCAAGCTGAATACGCCGAAGCTGAAAAACGTCGCCGGCAACCCGGGTATCGGCTGACCCCCGCAACCCGCAGGACAGGCTGGAGCGGTTAACACCGCTCCATTCAGGTGAGACGATCGAATAAAGCCTGTTTTTCGACCAGCCCGGCGACGCGATGACCGCGTCCAATTTACATGAAGTTTATCCAATAAATTATTGATTTTTCGAAATTTTAGAGTAAGGACCAGGTAATGCAAATGAGGGCTAACTCTCCCTGATTTGCACCGAATTCTATGCTTCGGGCTGCTTACTGGTTTGCGAACATTGGCGCTGGCGATGATCAGCGTCGCCAGTGCCGGCGCGACTGCCAGTTCAAAGACTGAATTCGCTAACCCTTTTACCGGGATTATTTCTCTGCAACGGTTAGCGAGGAAAAGATGGCTTCACAACTGGCATTTGGAATCACATTGGCCAGCGGAAGCGTCAGGGAGGGGACGCTTTGCTGTAAAGTCTTCCTCATTTGCGCCGATTGTTCAGCGAGTTGACTCGACAATGGCTGATGCTGTTGCAGTTTTTCTAATAAGGTAATCGCTATTGCCTGCTCGGTAACGCCCAGTTTTCTTCCGGTCTCTTCTGCCCACGCGGGTGATACGACAACCTGTATAATCTCTTCGGCAGCGCGGTAATTCTGTATTCCCAGGGCCGCATAAGCCCGCATCAATAAATCGAGGGTGTCATTTCCTTCGATAGACTGAAAAAGTTCAAATGCCTGTGGGTAATAATCGAGCTCGAGCGCAACATATCCGAGCAGGCGTTTTTGATAGTCGCTAGCGGCTGCGCCAGAATCGATGGAGCTGAAAACCTTGTCTGGGCTAATACCGTTATAGACTTCGACCAGTGCTTTGAGAACTGGAAGCAGGGCCGAATCCGCGGGTAAGATTTCACTTGCCCTGGCCAACTCTGACGCAAGTTGCTGCGAATTCGCCTGTTGCCAGCACATTGGGAAAAACATGATATGGCTGGAAAGCGGGAAATTATTTGCCCGGGTAGACATAAGAATGAACTCTTTGCTGACATATTCCGCAGACATTGGATTAGATTTATCGGCCAGGTGAAACCAGGCCTTCCCCAATGGATATATTGCGAACTCGACATTGTAGCGCTCGATTTCATCGGTAATCGAGGTAAATTGGTCGGGGCCGTGAAGGTCGGCATTTCTCTTTGCGAATTCAAGCGGGTACAGGATATTAACCCGGCCATCTATATAGACCTTGAATTCGGGAGACAGTTGGTAAAGCAGGTATCCGCCGTGGCGCATCTCATTGAAAATATTACCGCCCTGCGGATATGTTTTCTTCATATACAACGCTATATCAGCAGGTAAATCCCGGGAATTATCGATTCCATTCACGACCTTTGCCCGCGAGGTAGAATATAGAATTCCAGATACCGCCACTGCCGCGCCCAGGCTTATGATCAGTACCCTGATGCTCGGCTTGACCGTGTTGAATAGATCCGCGAAATTCACGCGGGTTAAAGTGAGTGCCAGCAAAGCGGTTATAACGACGCCAGAGATTGTGATGACGTGTGCTTGTTGCCACGATTCGAATGCAAAAATACAGGCTACGAGGGCCAGGCCATACTGCCGCTGCAATACCAGCGAGATGACGATATAGCAGGATACCAGCCAGAAAGCATAAAAAAGCGAACTGTTGGGCAAGAGTTCGTTGGTAGGCTTTTTTTCAAGAATGAATCCCCAGTCGTTAGCATGATTCAGTACCGAGAACAGCGGGTGCTCGAACTGAGAATTTAAAAAACCAACTGCAAATATAATAAATCCCCAGGATGTCCAGCGCCGCCACGTTATTGCTGCTTCCTTGCCGGTGAGAATATCAATCGCCTTGTCGAGAAATAAGCCAAAGAAAATGACATACCCAAGAATGGCCACATGATAGTTGACCCAGAGCAGCTGCATTACGGCGATATACGCGAGGTTTCTGTGACTAAAGGACTTGCTGGTTTTTAGATAAAGTATAAGTGCAACGATGACCAGTACATTGTCAAAAATCTCTGCCCTGATGTGGTAAAAGCGAAACAGTAAAAATATGAAGATATAAGGCAGCGTGATACATACGATCTGCCACGGCGCTTTGATTTCCCTGTAGTAAAAATATATAGCCAACATAAAAATGCAAAATGCAAACATTCTCAAAAGTTGGAATCCCTCGGGCGAGCCAAACGTGGACACGAAAATCGACAGGATAATCTGGAAAAACCAGGGGATCGACGAAATTGGCTGATCGGGAAAAGTAAAGCTGTAATGATCTATTCTGGGAGACAATCCATTGGTCAATAAATCCTGTCCCATTTTCAAGTGCCAGAAGGCGTCATAAGAAACAAATGGTGAATAGGATGCGTATAAGAAGATTGCAAAACCAAGGCAGTAAACTGCCGCGGTAATCACAGCAGCGTGATTGTCTTTTAGCCAATTCATATTGCTAACTTGCTGGTCGGGGAATCAGGCAGAAATTATAGACCATGTGACCATTATGGTGAGAAATTCAGCTTGACTGTGCAAACAGCATGAATCTGAATCGAAGATAATTTGTCCGTCTGATGGGGTTCGCCGACGCGGCGAACATGTTGCCGAGGCTTGACCTGCAGGCCGGCGACGACCGCTACGCGATGTAAGATTTAACTCGGCCTTCGGCAATGCGCGTATCCAGCATATCTCCGGCTGTCAGGTACAAACCTTACCGGCAACCCGGGTATCGGCTGACCTTCCAACCCGTCGGACAGGCTGGAGCGGTTAACTCCGCTCAATTCAGCTGAGACGATCGAGTAAAGCCTATTCCTCGACCTGCTCGGCAACCCGGTGATTGTGCTCGATGTACATGAAGTACCGCGTATAAAATATTGATTTAATTGAGTATTCAGGTAGCTTAGAATCCATGAGTAAGGGGCAGGCAAGCAAAATGAATCCTGATTTCCCCTAATTTACCCTGAAATCTGCACCTCGGGTTGCTTACTCGCGTGCGAGAGATAAATATTGAACGCAACAATAGGTCTCGTATCACAGCCATACGAATGCTTTGTAATGAGCCAAATCGTTCTAAACAATGACCGTAGCATTCAATTCAAATGCAGGCCGGAACACTATATTACTGTGGGGATTGCAGAAAATACCGGTTTCAAACTTTTACTGAAACATAATCTCCTGCCCCTTTACTCCTACCCATAACGAAAAAGGCCCCCGATAAAATGGGGGTCTTTCTGGTTATAACGGCTGTCGCCAGGTATTTGACGGGTAGCGCCCGGTACATCAATTTGATCCTCCGCCCAGCAAGGCTCTGGCGCTGAATTTGAATGCCTGTATTGCCTGGCTAAACCTTGCAAATTAAATCAGCGCTGTACCGACATGCCGTCGGCCAGTGACTGGCGGTAGGCGCGAAGTGCGGGAACCGTGCCGACGACGCAGGCAATTACCAGGATCAAACCCATCAGTTTCAATTCATAGAGGGATGGCGCTTCGATGGGCAGGAATAATCCGTAACTCTGCTCGATCCACGGAGTGATAAAAAACAATAGCCCATAGAGTAATCCCGTCCCGAGCAGTATCCCGCCTGCAGCGAGAATTACCGCTTCCAGCATCAGCAACGAAAATATGGTGCCCGTATGCGCACCGATCGAGCGCAGTATTGCGATTTCCTGGCGGCGTTCGTTGAGCGTGCTCAGAATCATAGTCACCATGCCGAGGATGGCTGTTAATACAACCATTGCCGAAACCGCGGTAAGTGCGGTCTCGGCAACACCGACGATGGACCACAGTTCCTGCAGGGCAACGCCGGGTAGAACGGCAGTCAGTGGCTCGTTTTTATACTCGTTCACAAAACGCTGTACCTGGAAGATTCCAAAACGGGTCTTAGTCCCTACCAGGGCCGCGGTGACCGAGCCGGGTTGCAAATCCATGTCTCTTACCTGATCGGCGTCGATACGGAAGCCCGAGGATTGGCTGCCGCCATCCCAGCCCAGGTGTATGGCCTCCAGCGCCGCCAGGCTGACGTGCACGGTGCGATCAACCGGGGTTCCGGTGCGTTGCAGTATTCCACTGACCTTGAACGGCATGTCGTCGTGCTTTTTGCCGGTGATGGCGCCGATGCCATGGGAAACGACCACGCTGGTGCCAATCTGGTAACCGAGTTGCAGTGCGACTTCCGCGCCGATGACAACGTCGAACAGGTCTTCGAAACGCTGCCCGGATTCAAATTGAAGCGGTTGCTTGTTGCGGTACCGATAGTGTTCGAAATAGCCGTTAGAGGTACCCATAACACGGTAACCTCGATGGCTGTCGCCAAGTGAAATCGGTACTACCCAGGCCACGTCGGCGCGTGACTCTATTGCATCCAGGCTGTCCATGGAGATGTTGCTGGTCGCATTGCCGATACGAAATACCGAGTAGAGCAGTAGTTGCACGCTGCCGGCACGGGTGCCGACGATCAGGTCGGTTCCGGAGATGGTATTGGTGAAACTCGATTTCGCGCCGATGCGCATGCGTTCCACACCGAGAAAAAGGGTGATGCTAAGCGCGATGGCGAAAACTGAAAGCAGGGCGGTTGTACGACGATTGCCGAGAGATTGCCAGGCGAGCAGGAAAGTCGTCATGCCGCACCCGTCAATGAGGTATTGGCGATTTCGCTGATTTCCATGCGGCGATCAAACCTCGATGCCAGCGACTGGTCGTGGCTGACCAGGATAAGGCCGGCGTTGGCGTGGGTTACCTCTTCGAACAGTAGTTTTAAAAATTCGTCGCGGTTATCGGCGTCGAGCGCCGAGGTTGGTTCGTCGGCGATGATCAGGCGTGGATTGCCGATGATAGCGCGCGCAACGGCGACGCGCTGCTGCTGGCCGATGCTGAGTCGAGTGACTCCACGGGCATGTTGCTCTACTGCGAGGCCCAGGCGTTGTAACAGGCGCCTCGCCTCGTCCGCAGGCATGCCACTGGCACTGGCCCGTTCCCTGCGGGCATGGGAAAACTGCAGGGGTAACAGTACGTTCTGTAACATGCTGCCATAGGGTAGCAGGTTGAATTGTTGAAAAATGATGCCGAGCTTGTCCGCTCTCAAACGATCTGCCTGGCTGGCCGATAGTTGTGCGATGTCGACGCCGTCGATGCATATGCTACCGCTGTCTGGCGAAACAATACCGCAAATCAGACTCAGTAAGGTCGATTTTCCGCTCCCGGAAGGACCTTTCAAAAACAGTTTTTCTCCGTAATCAAGACTGAATGAATCCACCGACAGGGTAAAACCATCCCGCCCGGGCCAGTGAAATTGAACGTCGTTCAAGGCCAGCAGGCTATCGCTGCCGGAGTTGACCTGTACTCCGGGATTTTTCAAGGCGTCGGTGTCGTTCATTCTTTTAGTTGCAATACGGGATTGGTGCGATCGATTTCCAGGCGACGCTGCCCGCCGCCATCGATGAGCACGATATCAAGCGACTGCGCATTATCGAACAGGTTGAAATAAGTGAACTCGATGAAACCGAGTGCGCCTATATCAGCACATTCGATTTCGTACTCCGCGACAAATGTACCATGGGCTTCTTCATCCTCGTGCTGCTCATGTTCTGCGTGCTCCTCACCCTTATGCTCCTCGTGTTCTGCGTGCTCCTTACCCTCATGCTCCTCGTGTTCGCCTTTGCTTGCGGCATCAGCAGTTCGAACCTCGCAATCGGCATCAGCTTCAAAACGCAGCAGTTGCATGGGGTCGCCGAGTTGCTCTATAGCCCTGACTACCGCTGCTTTTTCATCACTGGAATGAGCTTCGTGTTCGAATCCAACAATGTCCGCACCGGGAAATTCCAGCGCCATGAAGATGCGGTTACCGTCGATTGCGATGTTGACCCGACCCTCGCCGTGTACGTGAGCCGATTGTGCCAGCGCTGTTGACGTTACAATGGAAAGCGCGATTGACAGGCCTGATAGTAGCGCGGTTCGAAACATTAATTGCTCCTGTATGTGAGTATATGCCGGGCGGGCCGGGGTTGGTGGCATCCAATAAGTGTTATATTGTAACAAGCAATTGGTTTGTTACAACATAACACTTATCGGCAATGGCCGAAATCCTTTCGAGTATTTGAACTTTCATGTAACGGTAATATATTCACTCGATTACGGCGTGGCACAGAAAGATATTCAGGCCGGCCGAACTTATGTTATAAACGCGGCTTTGCGGTTTCAAATGAACCTGCGGTGGAACCTGGTGATCAGGTAAAAGTCTATATCGCAAACATGGAGAGGATATGGTCATGAAAACAGCTGGTTTTTATGCAGCATTACTGTTGACGCTTTTGTTGACTGCTGGCCGGCCGGTACTCGCCGTGGATACCATAGGCTGGGAGGGCCTGGTGCCGCCACTGGATGAAGCGCAAGACCCTTTCCTGCTCCTTTCCGAGGAACAGCAGGAAAGCCTCTACGATCTCTGGATGGTGCGCGAGCGAATAGCTTCCGGCAGCAAGAATCTGGAAGACCTGGAAAAGAAAGCTGTCGACAATCTCGCCTCCGGCGGTATCGATGCTGACCAGATTTTGCGTGAACTGGAAGAGTTCCTGGCAATGGTCGAGGAAAATAATTTCAGGCTGGTGCAGGACCTCGACGGCAAAATCGTCAGAATTCCAGGTTATGTTTTACCCACGGAATTTTCCGGCGACAAGGTCGTCGAGTTTCTGCTGGTACCTTATGTCGGC
>Ga0209536_100003172_pt1 | contig 26519 bp, 26 predicted proteins | sample DeeMarSeWOR28_12_FD_187461 | JGI IMG/M metagenome (GOLD analysis project Ga0209536, IMG submission 187461) | Marine sediment microbial communities from White Oak River estuary, North Carolina - WOR-2-8_12 (SPAdes) (version 2) | ecosystem: Environmental > Aquatic > Marine > Intertidal zone >...
CTCCGGGTCCCCCGCGCTCCCCAGCAGCTCGCCGAGCGCGGCCACGGCGGCGTCGGCGTCGGTGCCCTCGGCCCGGATCCGCAGGACCGTGCCCTTGGCGGCTGCCAGGGAGAGGAGCGACAGGATGCTGCGCCCGTCCACCCACTCCTCGCCTCGCCCCACCTGGATCTCGGCCTCGAAGCGCGACGCCAGGGCGACGAACTGGCCCGCCGGACGGGCGTGCAGCCCGAGCTCCGCGTTCACGACGAACACGGACTCGCAGACCCCCTTCTCGCTCATCGCCCCTCGTCCGGCAGCAGCTCGCTGGCCACCGAGATGTTCCGCTGGCCGTACTGCTTGATGAAGGTCGCCAGGCCCTCGAGAGACTCGGGCTCGGCCATCGTCGCCAGCTTGATCAGCATCGGGAGGTTGAGGCCGGTCACCACCTCGACCTGATGCTCGTCCAGGAAGGAGAGACTGATGTTGGAGGGCGTGCCGCCGAACATGTCGGTGAGGACCAGCACCCCGTCGCCGCGATCGGCGGCGCCCAATGCAATCGAGATGTCGTCGCGCATCTCCTCGACGCTCTGGGAGGGATCGATCGACACCGCGCGGAACTCCGGCGCGTCCGGCACGATCAGCCGGAGCGCCTGCAGGAACTCCTCGCCGAGGCGGTAGTGGGTCACGATCACGATCCCGATCTTCACTGCGGCTTCTCCACGTCCCGATGGCGGACATTCGCCTCCCGGCCCCGATCCCGCAACGCGCCGGCCAACGCCTCCACCATGGCCACGGAGCGGTGGCGGCCCCCGGTACAGCCGATGCCGATGGTCAGATAGGCCTTCCCCTCGCGGTCGTAGAGCGGCAGCAGGAACTCGAGCCAGGCCTCGAGACGGCCCAGGAGCGCGGCGCCCCGGTCGGACTCGAGCACGTAGCGCGACACCTCGTCGTCGAGGCCGGTCCGCTCGCGCAGGGAGGCCTCGAAGTAGGGGTTGGCCAGGAAGCGGACGTCGAAGAGCAGCTCGAGCTCCTCGGGCGTCCCGTAGCGGAATCCGAAGGAAATCAGGTTCACCACGCTGGCCCTGCGCTCCCCGGCGATCCAGCGGGTCACCGCGGCGCGTAGCTCGTGGACGTTGAGCTGAGACGTGTCCACGACGTGGTCCGCCAGCGCGGCCACGTCCCGCAGCAGCACCCGCTCCTGCTCGATGCCGCGCTCCACGGAACCGTCCGGAGACAGGGGATGCACGCGCCGGGTCTCCCGATAACGGTTCACCAGCACCTTCTCCGAGCAGTCCAGGAACAGGACGTCCACGCCCCCCCCCGAGGCGCGCAGCCGCTCGACTACGGCGGGCACCTCGCCGAGGAACTGCGGCTCGCGCGCGTCGAGAGCCAACGCGATCTTCGGCGTCCGGGGCGTGGCCTTCGCACAGAGATCGACGAACTGCTCGATGAGCGGCGCGGGCAGATTGTCCACGCAGTAGAAGCCCTGGTCCTCGAGTGCGGCCATCGCTGTGCTCTTGCCGCTGCCGGAGAGACCGCTCACGAACACGACCTGGGTCTCGCTCACCGCCGTGGCTCCATTTCGCGCCGCAGCCCCTCGTCGAATCGAGCGGCGGCGTTCAGCCCCCCGCGCCGCAGCGCCTGATCCCGGGACGCCACCTCGACCAGCGTCGCCAGGGTTCCGGCCGGGTGCGCGGGAAGGGTCACGCAGGCGGTCCCCACCCCTTCGGCGAGCTCGTGAACGGGGCGGTCCATCCCGACGCGATCGTAGCTCGGAGCGTCCCGCACGAGCCGACAGACCAGGTCGATCCGCGTCGAGTCGACGACGGCCTGTTGGCCGAAGAGGTCGGGCACGGACAGGATCCCGAGGCCACGAATCTCGATGTGGTGCCCGATGCCGGCGTGCGATCTTCCGATCGGCTCCCCGGCGGTCGTCACCTCCACCTCCACCACGTCGTCGGCGACGAGACGGTGTCCGCGTCGCACCAGCTCCAGGGCGCACTCGCTCTTGCCCACGCCCGAGGCCCCGAGCAGCAGCACACCACCGTCCGTCAGCTCGACCAGGGAGCCGTGGATCCGGATCACGGGGCGTCTGTTCGGGGGCCGAGGCGCATGGGAGCGGTCCGGCCTAGAGCTTTCCGTCCTCTTCCTCGATGGCGCGAATCACGTCCTCGACGCTCTCGCCCTCGGAAAGCCTCTGGCGAAACGCCGCATCGCGGAAGAAGCGGGAGATGCGGGCCAGCGCCTTCAGGTACTGCCCGCCCGAGTGCTCCGGCACCACCAGCAGGAAGAAGTGGTGGGTGGCCTGGCCGTCGATCGAGTCGAACTCCACTCCCTCGCTGCTGCGGGCGAAGGTGGCCACCAGCCGGTCCAGCCCCGCGAGCTTCCCGTGGGGAATCGCGACTCCCTCCCCGATACCGGTGCTCTGGAGCGCTTCCCGCTCCAGCAGAACTTCCAGCAGGCGATCTGCGGTGATCTGAGGCTCCACCTTGGCGAGCGCCGCAGCCATCTCGGCCAGCACCTCGCGCTTGGTCTGGACGCCGAGATTCAGGATCACCGCATCCTTGGCGAGGATCTCCATGATCTTCATCGGGATTCCCTGGATCTTGGGGTGGGGGAGCCTAGCCGACCTGTCGCCGTTTCGTCGACGAGAGCAGGTTCATGGACTCCCGGTATTTCGTGACCGTCCGTCGCGCGATGTCGATGTTCGCGACCTTCAGCATCTCGGCGATCCGCTGGTCCGAAAGCGGCCTGCGAGGATCCTCGTTGGTGATCAGGCGCCGGATCCGCTCCTTCACGCTCTCGCTCGCGATCGCCTCGCCCTGCAGCCGGTTGATGCTGGAGTTGAAGAAGTACTTGAGCTCGAAGATCCCCTGGGGCGTGTGGACGTACTTGTTGGTCGTCACGCGGCTCACGGTGGACTCGTGCATCTCGATGTCGTCGGCGACGTCCCGGAGGTTCAGGGGCTTCAGGAAGTTGATGCCGCGCTCGAAGAACTCGCGCTGGTGCTTGATGATGCTCTGCATCACCTTGTAGATCGTCCGCTGTCGCTGGTGGATCGACTTGATCAGCCACATCGCGGAGCGGACCTTGTCGTGGACGTAGTCGCGGGTGTCCTTCGATGCGGGACTGCCCTTGGCCAGGACGTCGCGGTACATCCCGCTGATCTTGAGCCGTGGCAGGCCGTCGTCGTTCAGCACGACGTGGAAATCGTCCCCGATGCGATAGACGTAGATGTCGGGGACGATGTAGACGGGATCTTCACCGCCGAAGGCGCGCCCGGGCCTCGGGTCGAGGCGCCCGATCAGCGTCGCGGCCGCCGACACCTCCTCGACCGTGACACCCAGCTGGCGCGCCACGCCGCGGAAGTCGCGGTTGATCAGGGCGGCAAGGACTGCGGCGTCGGCGAGGATCCGCTCCACCAGGGGATCCCGGACCTCGAGCATGCGGACCTGGATGCAAAGACATTCGCGCAGATCGCGCGCGGCGACGCCCACCGGATCGAACTCCTGCACCTTCGCGAGCGCCGAGAGGACGACCTCCTCGCGCACGCCGGACTGGCGCGCCAGCTCCTCCAGGCTCGACTGCAGATAGCCCCGATCGTCGAGGTTGCCGATGATGAAGCGGGCCGCGACCTCCTCCTCGACGGGAAGCGCGGCGGAGAGCTGCAACTGCCAGAGCAGGTGCTCCGCCAGGGTCTCGCGCCGGGTCAGGGTCTGCTCGATGGACGGACGGTCGTCTTCGGCCGGTACCTCGCGCATCCCGGTGTGGGGCTGGGAGTCCTCGTAGCTCTGCCAGTCGATGTCGGCGATCTTCTCGGCGTCCGTCGGCTCCGGCTCGGTTCCGGCCTCGGGCTCCGGGGCCACCTCGACGGGCTCCGGCACGGCGGCCTCGGACGTGTCGTCGCCGGCCTCAGGGGACGCCGCGGACTCTCCGTCCTCGGGCGAACGCTCGTCGTCGCCTTCGAAGGTCTCCTCGAGGACCGGGTTCTCCTGGAGCTCCTGCTGCACGAGCCCCACTAGCTCCATCCGCGACAGCTGCAGGAGCTTGATCGCCTGCTGCAGCTGCGGCGTCATCACCAGCTGCTGAGTGAGCTTGATCTGCTGCTTGAGCTCGAGTGCCATGGCCGCCGCTTCGACTCAGGTGAGCCGGAAGTTCTCTCCCAGGTAGATCTCACGCACCTGCGGGTCCTCTGCGATCTCCCGGGGCGTCCCCTCTCGGATGATCCGCCCGTCCTTGATGATATACGCGTGATCGCAGATCGAGAGGGTTTCACGCACGTTGTGGTCGGTGATGATCACGCCGATCCCTCGGGTCTTCAGCTGCTCGATGATCTTCTGGATGTCGATCACCGCGATCGGATCGATCCCGGCGAACGGCTCGTCGAGCAACATGAACTTCGGATCCAGGACCAGGGCGCGAGTGATCTCCACGCGCCTCCGCTCCCCACCAGAGAGGGTGTCTCCCCGCCTGCCCGCCTTTTCGGCCAGACCGAGCTCCGCCAGAAGCTCTCGAAGTCGCTCCCGGCGAATCGTCCGATCCGGCTCCACGGTCTCGAGGATCGCGTTGACGTTGTCGGCAACCGAAAGCTTCCTGAAAATCGAGGCTTCCTGCGGAAGATACGTAATGCCGAGGCGTGCGCGCCGGTACATGGGGAGCTCGGTGATGTCGCGATCTCCGAGGCTCACCTGCCCCTGGGAGGGGCGGATACCGCCGGCCAGCATGTTGAAGGTCGTGGTCTTTCCCGCTCCGTTCGGGCCCAGCAGTCCCACGACCCGAGCCGGGTGGACGTCCAGATCCACCCCGGCGACGACCTCGCGCTCGCCGTAGACCTTCGACAGACCGGTGCCACTCAGATTCGTCACGGGATCGACGACTCCGCCTGCTCTCGGGGAGCCAGCACCAGCCGGGTCCCTCCCGAGACGACCAGGCGCTCGGTCTCCATGTCGAAGGCGATCATTTCTCCCGTCACCCGATCCCCTCCGTGCTGGAGCTGGGCCGCCCCTCGGCAGTCCAGCCGACGTTCGGGCCTGCGGTACTCGGCGCGGTCGCAGCGGGCCTCGCGACCCTTCTGGGTGACCCGGACGTCACCCGTCGCCACCAGGCGTTCCGGCTCCTGGGCGCCGGGAGGATAGAAGGCCTCGATCTGGGAGGCCCGCAGCGTCAGATCGTCCCGCTCGACGGCGACGGAGCCGCCGAAGACGAGCCGCCGGCCCTCGGGCGTCTCCCACGCCCGGAGCTCGTCGGCGTGGATCGTCACCGGCCCCTCGCGGCCGAGTCCCGCCAGGGGGCCCGAGTCCTGGTCGGATCCCTCGCTGGGGGTCAGGGCCACCCGCGCCCCCCCCTCCACGACGACGCGCTGGGCGGCCAGGTCGAAGACGATCGAGTCGCCGCGAATCTCGTCCGGGCCGTCCCTCAGTGCGGCGTCTCCGCTGCAGCGGACGAGCTCGGCGGCGCGGTCGTAGGTGGCGACGTCGCAGCGGGCCTCGCGCCCGCCCTGGCGAACCAGCACGCCCCCCCGTGCGCGGAGATGCGAGGGCTGCTTCGCGCCGGAGGGATAGACCGCCTCCAGGTAGGCCGTGCGTAGGAGCAGGTCGCCCTGACGCACCTCCACGTTGCGCTGGAACATCAGCGTCCGCGCCCCGTCGGACTCGGTCGCCTCCAGAGCGTCCGAGCGGATGGAGACGGGAGCCGAGAGATCGGCCTCGGAGAGCTGGAACACGGGATTCGCCGCCGCTGCGGGCTGCGCATCGGTCGCGGCGACCTCGGCGGTCTCGCCGACGACGGGATCCGCCGCCGCAGCGGACCCGAGCGCAGCGACGAGTCCGAACGCCAGGGCGAGCCGGACTCCGCTCACGGGGTCTGCTCCACGCGCACATTGCCGAGCAGCTGGAAGCGGCGCTCCTTGACGTGATAGCGGAAGCCGTCCCCGCGAAAGCTGCCCGTGTCGTCGACCATACGGACCGGCGCATCGGTGTAGAGGAGGCCCGCCTCGTGGTCGTAGCGAACCCACGGCGCGTAGTAGCGACGGCCGTCGCTGGTCGCCCCCTCGACCTGCCCTTCCGCCATGAAGTCCTGGGAGTCGACGTCGAACTCGGCGCGCCGGCAGGTCATGGTGAAGCTGCGCCCGCCCTCTCCCTGGGACACCTCGGCACTCACCTCCTCGAGCTCGGCGGTTCGAGCGTCGGGCCGGAAGATCGCGATGCGCGAGCGCAGTACGACCTCGCGCAGCTCGCCGCGACTGCCGACGAAGGTCATGCCTTCGATGCGAAGCGGCGGAGAGCCCGTGCCTTCAGCCGCTGCGATCGGCAACGCGGTCAGGCCCACGCACGTGGCGAGGAAGGTGGCGCAGAGGACCACCGCTAGGCGCGCCGAGGCAGTCAGCATGCAATAAGCATACCGGCCGCGCAGGCCGGCAACAACGTCCGCGGCGACGCGCGGCTCAGTCGTCGTACGGTTCGTGGCCGAAGAGCGTGGACAGCGGCTCCCGGCTCCCGATCCAGTGCGCGGGGCGGAAGATCAGGAGATCGAGCAGGACCCCGACCGGATGCACCACATAGGCGAGGATCCGCACGGGATGCCCGGCCTCCTGGGGGTCGTAGCGCTCTGCAGCCGCCGGCGCGGCCACCCCCAACACCGCGGCCAGGACGAGCACCGCCACGATGGATCGGCCGGAACCGGTCTTCATACGCTGTCTCATTGCGACCCCCCCGAGCCATGCCCCTGATCGGCCGAACCGACCTCGAGCCGGAGCGAGGGTAACGCATCCCCGAGGCCTACGGACCGCTCGGTCGCGAGCTGCCAGGCCTGGAAGGACAGCAGATTCCAGAGCAGGAAGCGGCGGTCCCGCTGGCCCGAGAGGTGCTGAGCCCAGATCGCGCGAACCCCCTCCGCGTCGAAGAGCCCGCCCTCCCGCAGCCGGCGGGGCGAGAGCAGCGACTCGGCCCAGTCGCGCAGCGGGCCGCGCAGCCAGCGCCCGATCGGGACGCCGAAGCCCCGCTTGGGCCCGGCCGACACGCCCGGAGGCACGTGCCGCTCCAGCACGCGTCGAAGCAGCCACTTCCGCTCGCCGCGACGGGCCTTCAGCGAGTGCGGCAGACGCGCGCAGAGACGCACCACCCGAGCATCCAGCAGCGGGCTGCGGACCTCGAGACCAAAGCCCATGCTCGCGCGATCCACCTTCACCAGGATCGACTCGGGGAGACGGCCCGCCAGATCCTGCCAGGCCATGCGGCTCAAGGGATCGCGCAGGAACGCCGGGGCCCGCACGGTCCGTCCCTGATCCGGGTCCGCGCCGGGCACCAGGGCGTTCACGTCGGCACAGCGGTCGTTCGTGCGCCGGAAGAGATCCTCGACATCCGTGGCGGCGAGGGCGTGAGCCGCACGCTCGAAGCGCACCGGATCGAGGCCTCGCAGGCCACGCGCCAGCCGGCGACGGGCCGGGAGCGCAAGCCAGGCCATGGCGCGCCAACGCTCCCGGCAGCGGAAGTAGCGGTCGTAGCCGAGGAACAGCTCGTCGCCCCCGTCTCCGGACAACGCCACCGTGACGTGCTCGCGCGCCAGCCTGGAGATCAGGGCCGAGGGCAGCTGCGAGGTGTCCGCGAAGGGCTCGTCGTAGAGGGCCGGCAGTCGCGGGATCAGCTCGAGGGCCATGTCCGGCGTCGCCATCAGGGTTCGATGCTCGGTCCCCAGCCGCTCCGCGACCCGACGCGCCGCGGCCGACTCGTCCATGTCCGCCTCCTCGTAGCCGACGGTGAACGTCCTCACGGGCCGCGAAGCCGCCCCCTGCATCAGGGCCACCACGGTCGCGGAGTCGACCCCCCCGGAGAGCAGCGCCCCGACGGGGACATCGGCCGACATCCGCTGCGCGACGGCATCGCGGAGCAGCGACTCCAGGACCTCGGCGGCCGCCGCGGGCGGGAGGTCCAGCTGGTCCTGCGCGCCCTCCTCGAAGACCTGGCGCAGGTCCCACCAGCGCCGCGGGCTCGCGGGCCGGGGACCGTCGCGGATCGGAACGTGGAGCAGGGTCCCGGCGGCGAGCTTCGACACGTCCGTATAGATGGTGTGCGGCGCGGAGACGTACGAGTGGCGGATCAGCTCGGCGACCGCATTCGGATCCACGCTGGCCCGAAAGAGCGGGTGCGCGTGCAACGCCTTCAGCTCCGAGGCAAAGAGGAAGCGACCGCCCAGCGAGGCGTAGTAGAGCGGCTTCTTGCCCATCCGGTCCCGGGCCAGGGTGAGGCGACGGCGCTCCGCGTCCCAGACCGCGAAGGCGAACATCCCGTCGACCCGCTCCAGCGCAGCTTCCACCCCCCAGCGGGCGATGGCCGCCAGCAGCACCTCCGTGTCGCAGCGTCCCCGGAACACGATGCCCCGCGCCGAGAGCTCCGACCGAAGCGCCTCGGCGCCGTAGATCTCCCCGTTGTAGGTGAGGACGAATCGCCGATCCGGCGACCGCATGGGCTGGGCCCCCGCATCCGAGCGATCGACCACCGCGAGGCGTCGGTGACCCAGGGCGACTTCAGCGCGCGCATCGACCCAGGTTCCGGATCCGTCCGGGCCTCGATGCCGAAGCGCGGCGGACATCCGCTCCACGTTCCCGCGCAGGACCGCTGTATCGCCTCCCGGCGAAGGCTCGATCACACCACAGATGCCGCACACGCCACCGGCCTCCGCGGACGACTCCCGAGGGCGCTCACTTGACGCGCTTGAGGAAGCCGCTCGGGTTGAACGTGAGGTAGAACTTCTCGCGCGAGCGATCCACCGCGAACGCGTCGTTCTCGGCCAGGAAGGCGCGGATCGCCTCCATCGGCCCGGGAGCCAGCTCCGGGGCCACCGGATGCCCGCCTACGTTCGAGTCCTCCACGATGCAGTAGGAGCCGAGGCCCACCAGCGGGTGATAGGCCCGAAGCTCGGCGAGCACGTGATCGCGGGAGTGGTCCGAGTCGAGGATGACCACGGTCCGTTCTTCGGGGCGCACGCGCCGCCTCACCTCCGCCAGGGTCTCCGGCGCGATGGAGCTCCCGGTCAGGTACTCGATTCGCGGATGGGAGGGCCGATCCGGGCGCGTCTCGATGTCGATGGACAGGACGCGGCCGTGGCCGACCAGCTCGCAGAGTGATGCCAGGTAGGAAGCACTTCCCCCGAAGGCGGTGCCGGTCTCGATGATCCAGTCCGGCCTCAGCTCGTGGACGAGCTCCTGATAGATCCAGAGGTCGAGGGGGCACTTCAGGACCTCGGTCCCCAGCCAGGTCGTGTTCCGCCAGGTCTCGCGCCGGCGGTCGTAGTACAGCCGGTGGAAGCGCCGGGTGACCCGGCCCGACGAGGGCGCGTGAATCCAGTGACGGACGAGCTTCCGGAGCTTCAACGCGACCTCTCGCGGCAGATCTGCCCGCATCCCTCGGAAGCGCACGGCGACGGGGGATCGCGCCACCATACCACCCGGCTGCGGCTATCCTCACCGACGCGAGCCCCGGCGAATGACGCTCCACCTCGTCTACGAGAAGGCGTGGGTCCCCTCCACGCGGATCCGTCTGAGACGGCTGACTCCCCGGCTCGAGACGAATGGCTGGCCCTGTCGGGTGGTCGACTACCCGGCGACGGCCGCGCAGCGGCGGCGCTTCGCGGCGACCCTCGACGTCGGAGACGTGGTGCTGGTCCACCGCGCCCGCCCCACCCGCCGCGAGGCCCGCTGGTGGCGGGGGCTGCCGGTCCGGATCGTCTACGACTTCGACGACGCCATCATGATCGGCCAGAGAAGCGGTCTGCGCGGCTTCGTGGAGCGGCGGCGACGCGGCTCCGGATTCCGTCGCATGCTTCACGTCAGCCACGGGGCGAGCTGCGGAAACGCCTTCCTGGCGGAGCAGTGCACCGGTCTCGACGGACCGGTGGCCATCGTGCCCTCGGCGGTCTGCGCGGACGTCCCCCGGGCCAGGCCCTCGGAAGGACCGCCGCTGCGAATCGGCTGGGTGGGACGTGGCAGCAACCTGGGCGCCCTGAGCGAGATCGGCCCCGCACTCGCGAGCATCGCGAAGCGGCGCGAGGTTGAGCTGGTCGTGGTCAGCGACCGCTCGCTCGATCTCCCGGGCGTGCCGATTCGCTGGCGCCCCTGGACCCTCGAGTCCGAGGCTGCGGAGGTCGCCCGCTTCGACGTGGGCGTCATGCCGCTCCCCCTCGACAGCCCGTGGTCGCGTGGCAAGTGCGCCTACAAGCTCCTTCAGTACATGGCGGCGGGCGTGCCCGCGGTCGGCTCGGCCGTGGGCATGAACCCGGAGCTCATCCGGGACGGTCGCAACGGCCTCCTCGCCCGGACCCTCGACGACTGGGAGGGCGCCCTGCTGGCGCTGTTGGACGACCCCGGCCTGCGACGACGCCTGGGCGACGCCGGACGCGAGACCGTGCTCGAGGGCTACACCGTCGAGGCGGTGGGCGATCAGCTCGCGGCCTTCCTGCGCGCGGTCTCGAGCCCCGAGGGCAGGAGCAGCGGCAGCATGCGATCCAGCGCCGACTCCACGTCGAAGTCCGAGGCCCGCGCCTTCAATCCTTCGGACGGAGGTGGCTCGGCCAGCAGTGCGAGGATCGCCCGGGCGAGAGCCGAGGCGTCACCCACCGGGACCAGCGGACCGTAGCGGCCGCCCGCGAGGATCTCGGCGGGACCCGACTGGCAGTCGGTGCTCACCACGGGACAGCCGCAGGCCATCGCCTGGACGAGGACGCTGGGAAGCCCCTCCCAGGTCGAGGAGAGCGCGAACACCGAAGCCCGCGCCATGAAGGCCAGCGGGTTCTCCACGAAGCCCTCGAACGAAACGTCCGCCTCCACGCCGAGCTTCCGGGCCAGCGCCGTGAGGCGTCGGCGCTCGGGGCCCCGACCGAGGATCACGAGACGGGCCGCCGTCGCCCGGCGCACCTCGACGAAAGCGCGAAGCAGGGTCGCGAAGTCCTTCTGTCGCTTGAGCTTTCCCACGCCCAGCAGCACCGGCGCCGCCCCCGGTGCCAGCCACGGGTGCGCGAGCGGCTCCTCGGCGCGCGCGGACAGGTCGGGAGTCACGATCGGGCTGTAGGTGGTGTGGATCCGATCGCGGGGGAGGCCGGTGATGCGCACCAGGTCCTCCGCGACACCATCGGAGACGGCCGAGACGCAGTCGGCCTCGGGGTAGAAGCGACGGAGGACCCGGGGCAATGCCTTGAGACGCCGCCTGGATTCGTGGGTCGCACGTACGGACACGGTATTCCGCTCGCTGACGACGACGCGTGTCGGTACGCCGGCCAGGCGCCGCGCCCACAGTGCCGCGACGTTCGAATACGACAAGGCCGAGAGCAGGGCCTGGGGCCGGGCCCACCGCAGGTAGTCCGCCAGCGCCGGGGCACAGGCCAGCACCCAGGGCGGACTCGCATCTCCGAAGGCGCTCGTGAGGGCGCGCAGCGTGGAGGGGTCCCGCAACACCGCCCTCGCGGTGGCGAGGGGTCGTGGTCCTCCGAGCTCCACACAGCGAACGCTGGGAGCCAGCTCGGGACACGGCATCTCGCGCCTGCCGAGCACGAGGTCGACGCCGTAGCCGCGAGACGCCAGGCCGTCGGCCAGGTTGAGCATGTTGTGCTCCGCCCCGCCCCCCACCCGCAACGAGCGCAGGAAGATCGCCAGGCGCACCGGCGCATCCGAGCGGTCCGAACGCGGGATCGCTGCGATTCGCGAGGTCGGACCCGAATCCCGAGCCAGGTCAGAGGCTCGCATGGCCATCGTGAAGAAACCGCTCGAAGGATCGAGGGACGACGAAGCGGCGCTTCCCCTCCAACAGGGAGGATTTCGTCCAGAACGCGAGGAAGACCAGCTCGGCGAAGGGCAGGTAGCGCTCGAAGTCGGGGGAGCCTCCTGCGCGAAGCCCCGCCAGGAACCGCTCGCGCTCCGGCCCCAGCCAGCGCAGGCAGGCCTTCGCAGGACCGATCCCGATCAGCTGATCCCCGCCCAGGCTCTCGACGTCGACGGCGCGCACGCGACCGCTCGGCGTCCGCACGAAGTTCTTCGCGATCGCGTCGGTGCAGTCATGGCCGATCCACACGACCTCGGGCGCCAGCTGCTCGGCCCGCGCCACCAGGGCCTCGGCGCCCCCACGCGTCAGCACACCGACGTCGGCCAGGAAGTGCAGATCCACCCGGAGGTCCTCGAGTAGCGGCGTCTGCGCCAGCGCGACGGCGCGAGGCGCATGGCGGTGCAGCGTCGACAGCACCTGCGCGACTCCCTCCGCGGCATCCGGCGTCGCATCGCGAAGGGCTGCGCCTTCGATGTACTCGACCCAGAGCTCACGCTCCCGCTCGAGGATCAGCGCGGGGTAGATGCCCTCGCTACCGAAGTCGCGCAGGTGCCCGGCGATGGTCGAGGCCAGGTGAGCATCGGGCAGCACCACCCGCTTGTAGGGCCGGCCCTCCACCGAAACGAGATACACGCGCTGGCTGCGCGGCGGTCGCCCGAATCGCAGCGCGTCGCGGAGCCGTCGCGAGAGCGGCTGGAGGGATCTCTGTCGGTAGCCGAGCACGCCAGTCCTACTCCCCGCCCGCAGTTTCGCAGCATCCCGCGCCCGGGAGCAAACCCCGTCCGACTCGCAACTTCAGACCTCCGCGGCGTAGGGCGGCGCCGGGTCGTACGCCATGGCGCGCTGGGTGCTGCGCGCGCACTCGACCCCCCAAAGCTGTCCGGTCAGCCAGAGGGCCATATCGATGCCTGCGGACACGCCGGCGGCGGTGACCAGCGTGCCATCGCGGACGTAGCGCACCCCTTCGAGCACCTCGGTGCGCGGGTATCGCTCGCGCAGCGTCGCGGCATAGGCCCAGTGGGTGGTCACGCGCCGATCGTCCGCGAGCCCGGCCTCGCACAGGAGCAGCGCGCCGGTGCAGACGCTCGTGACCCACTGACAGCGGGGCGCGATCCGGGCCAGCCACTCGAGGATCACCGGGTTCTCCACCTCTCGTCGGGTCCCCTGCCCTCCCGGCACGACCACGACGTCGAGCTCCGGAGCGTCGGCGAAGGCGTGGTCCGGGATCAGGCGGAGCCCCTTCGCGCAGCGCAGCGGCTCCGAGCGCTCGGACAACGAGACGACCCGAACGCCCTCCTGCTGCTTGCCCGCCATCGTGAACACCTCCCAGGGCCCGACGGCGTCGAGCTCTTCGAGGTCCGGAAACAGCACGATCCCGATCGTCACGCTCATCCCACACCCTTCGTTCGGGAGCCGGAGGGGCCCCCGACGACGCGCTCCGAGTACCCCGCGCCGAGCGTCGCCAGCTTCGACGACGCGGGGCGCGTCTGCAATGACCCGTGCCGGCGGCCCGACCCGGGCGTGGCCTCAGTGAGGGATCCGAGCCCGGCGCAACCCCAGCCCCACGAGGCCCAGGCCGACCAGAAACGCCGTCGAGGGCTCCGGCACGATCGTGATCGACGCACCGGGAGCATTGGTCAGGCTGAAGAAGCTCAGCGACTCGGAGCCGCCGTCGGCCAGCCACTGGAAGTTCACCGCGCCTTCCGCGTCGGCAGTCAGCGTGATGACCGAGATCACCAGCTGGTCCGGCGTCTGGGGAACCAGGCCGGCGATCGTGTTGAGAGCATCGGCCGTTCCTGCGTTCGGGAAGTCCAGGAAGAGCACCCCGTTGATCCAGGGGAGCCCGCCCCCCAGGGAGGTGAGGCTCGACTGGGACTGACCCGTGACCGTCGTCCGACCGGGATCGTAGACGACGGTGCCGAAGATCCCGACGTCCGCCTCTCCCTCGGCGTCGCCCACGATCGTGAGCGTGATGGTCTCACCGACATCGTAGGTGGACTTGTCCGTCGACATGGAGAGCGTGGCGGCATGGGACGACACCGCGACGAGAACGAGCGCGATCAGCACCGAGCCAAGGACGTAGCTGCGCATCGAAGCCCCCTTCCCAGATGCCCCTCCTCGGGCCCCCCGTCGCGAGTCGATCCTGCGCCTGGGCCGTTGGTAGGGCAAGAACGCAGTGCCGGATGCGAATGCCCTCCGGGGATCGCGAGGCCGGGTTCAGGTCCATCCCCCACCCGACCGAAACGCCAGGGCATGCCTCTCACACGCAGCGCGGCCGCACTCCTGGCACTGGTCGGCCTGGGCGTCACCGGCTGCCTGATGCCCTCGAAGGGGACCCCGGTCTTCGTCGATCACCGCGCAGGCGACTTCTGGTCCGGCAAGGGGCTGCTGCTCGAGGTCTCGGAGGACCGGCTCGAGTGCAGGGTCGCGGTACGGGACCGCGCCCTGTTCGTCCACGAACGCTGGGTGAAGTGCATCTCGGTGCACCCGCGCAGCGCGGCCACGCGCTGAGCGGGCCGTCCGAGCCGGCCACGCCAGGGGGAGCGGCGCGCTACCCCTTCCCCAGCTCCTCGTCGATCAGCTTCTTGAAGGAGTTGAAGGGCTGCGCGCCCGACAGGAAGCGGCCATTCACGAAGAACGCCGGCGTTCCGGTGACGCCGAGCTTCGCGGCTTCCTCGGTATCCGCGTCGATGCGGGCCTTGACCTCTGCGGAGGCCACGTCCTTCTTGAACTGATCGAGATCGAGTCCGATCTCGACCGCGTACTCCTCGTACTTCTCCGGCGACATCGCGGCCTGGTTCGCGAAGATGCGATCGTGCATCTCCCAGAACTTGCCCTGGCGATGCGCGGCCTCGGCGGCGGCGTGAGCCGCCGGCGCCTTCGGGTGCATGCCGAGCGGCAGGTGCTTGAACACGATCCGCACCTGATCGCCGTACTCCTTGTGGATCTGCTCGAGCGTCGGGGTCACGCGGCCGCAGAACGGGCACTGGAAGTCGCTGAACTCGACGATCGCGAGCTTCGCCTCGCTTCCGCCCTTCTGCGGCGAGCCGGTGGTCTTCACCGCGTAGCGCCGGTTCGGGTCCGGACGGGAGGGACGCTGGGCGGTGGGGCGCGAGGGAGCCCGCACCGAGTCCTGCATCGCCGTGATGGTCGTCTTCAGGGCGTCTACGCCCTCGGCCGTGCGCTCGATGGGTGCGCGCAGCAGCAGCGCCGAGCCCACCAGGGCCGCGCCGATGATGAGGGCCGCGACCAGGGTCGGACCACCGGAATTGTTCGCCACCTGGAATCCTCCTGTCTCGTCGTTCGTCGAGTGGCCGCCGAGGATAGCCCGGACCAGCGCGGACGGGGGACGCCGCGGCGGTTCACCCCTCTTCGGCGATCTCTTCCAGCGCCCTTTGCCGGGTTTCCGGGAGCGCCAGCAGGAAACACCCCGCCAGGGCGGCCGCCAGACCCAGGAGGCAGATCGTGAGCACCAGATCCGCGACGTCCGCGGTGCCCACCCCCACGGCGAGGAGCCCCGCCGCCCAGCCCAGGGTGGAGGCGAAGGCGAGCCAGCCCGTGGCGGCTCCGCGCCGGCTCGTGGCGAAGAGCTCCCCGGCGAAGGTCCGGGTCACCACCTCCCCGGCCGAGTTGCAGAACACGAAGCCCCCGAAGGCCAGCCAGAGCATCCAGCTCGGACCCTGGTAGAAGGCCACCGCAAACGCTGGAAAGCAGAGATACGCGATCAGGCCGACGCGGCGGCGCCCGAGGCGGTCTCCGAGACGCCCGGCCACCACGTTGCCGGCGACGCCGATGCCTCCCCCGGCAATGATCATCACCGAGTAGCGCCACGGCTCCCAGCCGTGGACGGTCTGAACGAAGAGCGACGCGTACTGGAAGACGGCGATCCCACCCATTGCCGACAGCGCCGCCACGGCGCCCAGGGTCAGCGCGCGTCGGGGCTGGGCCCTCGCAAGCCCGAGAATCGAGGCCAGACCGCTCACCCCGGACGCGATCTCGCCCCGCTCCCGCAGCTGCTGGAAGCGGGTCGTCTCCACCAGCTCGCGCCGGAACATCGGAAGCAGCAGGACGGGAAGGAAGCCGAGCACGTAGAGGGCGCGCCAGCCGTAGGGCAGCACGTCGATCAGGGAGAAGATCATCGCCCCCAGACCGAATCCGAAGCCACCGACCGCTCCCATCACGCCGATCGCCCAGCCCCGATGCGCGGCCGGGAACTCCTCGGTCAGGATCACCACGGCGACCGCGATCGCGGCGAGCATGAAGGCGCGGGAGACGACCTGAGCGGCGACGAAGCAGAGCGCGTTGGGGCTGAGACCCGAGGCGAGCGTACCAACGCTCATCCCCAGCAGGGAGACGAGGAAGATCCGGCGGCGGCCGAGGCGATCGGCGAAGGGAACGATGGCGAAGGTGAGGAAGCCACCCAGTCGGATCGCGCTCAGGTAGTAGCCCGACTCGCCGAGGCCGATCTGGAGGTCCTCGTTGATGTGCCGGATGGCGGCACTCAGCAGGGAGAGGTCGTACTGCTCGAAGAAGACCCCGAAGGTGACCAGACCCAGCAGCCGGATCAAGCGCGGCTCCAGGGGCGGGACTCCACCCAGGAAGGGGGGGATCCACCACGGGTTGCGCAGCGGCGAGGCGTGGCGTCCGATCGGAGCCTCGGAAACATCGCTCCCGGCAGGGACCGGGTCGCGCTCGGGGGGCTCCATCGCGCCGCGAGCCTATCACCCCTGTCCTCGCGGCGTCGGTTTCCCCGGCAGGGCGCAACTCCCCAGGCAAGTCCCCTTCAGTCCCTGGTCGGAACGACCGATTCGTGCCCTGGACCCGACTGGAAGCCCCGGTGACCCGAGACGCCTCCCACCCGCCCACACTCCTGCTCCACGACGGCGAGCTCGACGACGTCCGCCAGCTGCTTGGGGCCCTGGGCAAGGCCTTCGTGGAGAGACGCGGGTCCCTGCGGCCCGAGGACGGCGAAGTGGCCTGGGAGCTCGTGGTCCTGACCCCCCGCCAGGCCCTCGACCCGGAGCTACTCAACATGCATCCGCGTCCCGCGATGATCGCGATCTGCGACCGCGACTCCCGCACCCTGCGCACATCGCTGCGGCGTGCTGGCGTCCAGACCATGGTCCGCAGGCCCGTGCATCCCGCCGCGCTGCGGGCGCTGGTGCTCCACGCCCTCTATCGCGGCCCGGAGCGACGACGCACCGCCCGGGTCAGCATCGGCGCGCCGGTGGGTCTGCGCAGTGGCCTGCGAGGTCGCAGCGTGATCCTGGCCGACCTCTCGATCGGGGGCTGCCGGCTGCTCTCGACCCAGGAGCTCGAGCCCGGCAGAACGGTCAGGCTGTCGATCCCGGCCGAGGTGGGCGGCGGCAAGGCCTTCAGCCTGAGCGGACGGGTCCTGCGCCGCCTCGAGCAGGTCGCCGGCGACCCCGCCTATGCCGTGAAGTTCGAGAAGCCGAGCCGGGGGCAGTGCACGCACCTGCATCGCACCCTCGCCTCCCACGCCAGCGGCCCCGCGCAGCTGGAGGCCGAGACGCTGGAGCAGCCCGCGTCACCCGAGTCCAGCCCGCAGACGCCGCCGATCGCGGCGGAGACGCCCGCTCGCTCTCCCGATCGCACTGGCGCGGCGGCGCAGCAGCCCGAGCGCCGCGAGGTCGTGCCGGCGACGGACGACGCGCCCTGCGACGCCACGCCCCCCGGCAAGGACGAGCAGCGCGAGGTCGCGCTGGCCGAAGAGGCCGACCGCGTCCTGATGGGTCGAGAGATCTCCCTCTCCGGCATGCGCGTCGACCGGAGCCCCCTCCTCGGCGTCGGCGATGACGTGCGCCTCGCCATCCATGCCGGGTCCCAGGGCCAGCCACTGCTGGTGACCGCGAAGGTCCACCGGGACGACGGCGACCGGGGGATTGTCCTGCGCTTCCACCAGCTCGACCCCACGGCGACGAAGCAGCTCGACGCGGTGCTCGACGAGCTGCCGGTGATCGAGCCAAGCCGACGCGATTCGGGCGCCGGCATGATCGTCTCCGAGATCCTCGGCGGCGTGGCGTGACCGGGCGCGAGAGCGGAGTCGGATCGTGAGCAGGGACTGGATCGTCGTCACCGGCGCCGGCGGATTCATCGGCGGTCACCTGGTCGCGGAGCTCACGCGACGCGGATGGACCCGGATCCGCGCCGTGGACCGCAAGCCCCTGGACGAGTGGTATCAGGTGTACGACGGCGTCGAGAACATCGTCGCCGACCTGAGTCTCCGGGAGACCTGCGAGGAGGTGTGCCTCGATGCCCGCCAGGTGTATCAGCTCGCCGCGGACATGGGCGGCATGGGCTTCATCGAGACCCACAAGGCTCGCTGCATGCTGTCGGTGCTGATCAACACCCACATGCTGATGGCGGCCCAGCAGGCCAGGGTCGAGCGCTACTTCTACGCGTCCTCCGCCTGCGTCTACAACGCCGAGCGCCAGACCGATCCGCAGGTGACGGCCCTGCGCGAGAGCGACGCCTACCCCGCCCTCCCGGAGGACGGCTACGGCTGGGAGAAGCTCTTCTCCGAGCGCATGTGCCGCCACTTCGCCGAGGATTTCTCCCTCGAAACGCGGGTCGCGCGCTACCACAACGTGTACGGACCACTCGGCACCTGGGAAGGTGGACGCGAGAAGGCGCCGGCCGCCATCTGCCGCAAGGCGGTGGAGGCGATCGTATCCGGCGAGCATCGCATCGAGATCTGGGGGAACGGCGAGCAGACCCGATCCTTCATGTACATCGACGACTGCATCGAGGGGACGCTCCGGATCATGGAAGCCGACGCTGCGGAGCCACTCAACCTGGGCTCGAGCGAGCTGGTCTCGATCAATCAGCTCGTGGGGCTCGTGGAGGAGATCGCGGGAGTCCAGCTCGAGCGGTACTACGCGCCGGATGCACCCCTGGGTGTCGCGGGTCGCAACAGCGACAACACGCGGATTCGTGCACACCTGGACTGGGAGCCCTCGATCTCTCTACGAGAAGGCATGGAACGGACCTACAAGTGGGTCCACGACGCCTACCTGCGCCGCTACGGGGGGGGCCTGGGACCCCGCGCCGCGGCGCCGCGCGGCGCGCACACGCGGGGCCGCTGAGACCTCCTCCCATCGGGCAGCCGGCCCCGGCTATACTCGCGGCGCGGCGGAACCCCCGATGCCCCACGCCCTCGGTGCAAAGCGACCCTTTGGTCTCGGCTTCTGGCCCCTCCCGGAAGACGATCCGGGGGTGCCGATCCGACGCGAGCCGGTTCGGCTCGTGGCGCCGGACGGCGCCCTGGTCCGCGGCGTGCTCTGGACGCCACCCCAGGGCACGCCCTGGAAGACGGCCGTCGTCCTCACCCACCCGCGAGGCGACTTCTCCGTCCACTACGCCTGCCCGCTCCTGGCCGCGGCGGGCTTCGCCGTGCTTGGATTCGGCACCCGCTACCTCAACAACGACACGGACTGCCTCCACGAGTCCTGCGTCACCGACGTGGCCGTCGCCGTCGAGGAGATGCGGGGCCGCGGCGCGGAAGCCGTCGTGCTCCTGGGCAACAGCGGCGGCGGTTCGCTGATGGCCCTGGCCCAGCGGGACCGTTGCTGCGGCGACGGCTGGATCGGGATCGCGGCCCACCCCGGAGAGGGGGTGTTCATGCTCCAGGTCATCGATCCGTCGGTGGCGAACGAGGGCGACCCCACTTCTGTCGTGCGCGAGCTCGACATGTACGATCCGGACAACGGCTGGCGCCCCTGGCCCGAGCCCTGCCGCTACGAACGCGAGTGGCTCACCCGCTACCGTGCGGCCCAGCGCGAGCGGGTCGCGCGCATCGACGCCATCGCCCGCGCATCGATCGAAGGCGCCAGCCATGCGCGCAGGGCACTGCGCGGGATCGATCGTGGAGAAGTGCCCGCGGAGTGGCGCTACTGGCGCCAGCGGGCCGTCCACACCGAGTACCTCACGATCTACCGCACGCTCGCCGACCCGGCCTACCTGGATCTCAGCATCGACCCCGACGATCGGCCCATGGGCTCCCTCTTCGCCTTCCCGGACCCCCTGGATGCCAACTACGGCCGCGGCGGGCTCGCGCGAACGATGACGGCCCGGGGTTGGCTCTCCACGTGGTCGGGCCTCTCGTCCCCGGCGAAGCTCGCCGACACCATGCCCCACGTGAAGGTCCCGACCCTGATCCTGCACCCGACGGGCGATACCGAGATCCGGGTGCGCCAGGCCCTCGAGATCCGTGATCGGGCGGGCGCCGCCGACGTCAGCTACCACGAGCTGCGCGGCGCGCCTCACTATCTCGAAGGCCATCGCCCGGAGGCGATGGAGATCGTGAGCGAGTGGCTCCGCGCGCGTTTCCCCTGACGGGGGTGCGCCCGGGATCCGACGAACCCCCAGCAAGGAGAGCGACCCCATGAAACTCGGCCTCGTACTCGGATACGCGGGAAAGCGCGTGCAGCTCGACATGGCGCCCATCCTCGAGGCGGAGCGACTCGGCTTCACGTCGGTCTGGACCGCCGAGGCCTACGGCTCGGACGCGGTGAGCACCGCGGCCTGGGTGCTGGCCCGCACCGAGCGCATCCACGTGGGCACGGCCATCATGCAGATGCCGGCTCGAACGCCGGCGTGTGCCGCGGGTACGGCCATCACGCTCTCGCAGCTCTCGGGCGGCCGCTTCCTGCTCGGCCTGGGGCCGTCCGGCCCGCAGGTCGTGGAGGGCTGGCACGGCGTCGCCTACGGACGCCCCCTCACCCGCACCCGCGAGTACATCGAGATCATCCGCAAGATCCTGGCTCGCGAGGCCCCGGTGGAGCACGAAGGCTACCACTACCAGCTTCCCTACCGCGGCCCCGATGCCACCGGTCTGGGCAAGCCGCTGAAGAGCATCGTCCACCCGGACCCGGACCTGACGATCTACACCGCGTCGATCTCGCCGGCGGGCATGCGCTGCGCGGGAGAGGTGGCCGACGGCGTGATCCCGGTGTGGATGAATCCCGAGCGCTTCGATCTCTTCGAGAAGCCGCTCCAGGACGGCTTCGACACGGCAGGGGGCGGCAAGAGCCTCGCGGACTTCGACATCGCCCCCTTCACGACGGTCGTCCTCGGCGACGACCTCGACCACTGCCGCATGCCGGTCAAGGGCATGCTCTCGCTCTACATCGGTGGCATGGGCGCGCGCGGGAAGAACTTCTACAACGACTACGCGAGGCGCCTCGGCTACGAGGAGGCCGCGGGAAAGATCCAGGACCTCTACCTGGACGGGAAGAAGGGCGAGGCGATGGCCGCGGTGCCCGACGAGCTGGTGGACGACGTGTCACTGGTGGGGCCCCGCGAGCGCATCCTCGATCGCCTCGAGGCGTGGAAGGAGGCCGGCGCGAAGGGGCACGTGGGAACGATCCTCGCGGCCGGCGCATCGCCCGAGGCCATGCGGATCCTGGCCGAAGCCCTGCTCTAGGGGCCAGGGGGAAGGCATGGATCGAACGAATCCGGAGGATGCGCGGGGTCCCTGCTCGGGCTTCCGCGTGCTGGACTTCTCGACCGTCGTGTCGGGGCCGCTGTGCACGCAGATCCTGGGCGATCTGGGCGCCGAGGTGATCAAGGTGGAGGCGCCGCGAGGCGACATCTCCCGCTTCATGGGTCCGCCCTTCCGCGAGGGCGGGCTGAGCGGGTTCTTCGTCCAGGTCAACCGCAACAAGCGCAGCGTCGTGCTCGACCTCCAGCGAGAGGAGGCCGCGGGCATCGCCGAGCGCCTGGCACGGAGCTGCGACGTCGTGGTCCAGAACTTCCGGCCGGGGGTGGCGGACCGGCTGGGGATCGGCGATGCGGCCCTGCGCGCGAACAACCCGGGCCTGGTGTACGTGTCGATCAGTGGCTTCGGCGCCGACGGACCCTACGCCGGTCTTCCCGCCTACGACCTGGTGATCCAGGGCCTCGTGGGCGGCATGCCGATCCAGGGCGGCGAGGGCCCCCCGGTGATGATGAAGAGCCTGGTCGCGGACAAGTGCACGGCCATGACCGCGGCCTCGGCGGCCGTCTCCGCGCTGCTGGCCCGCGAGCGCAACGGGGGCCGCGGTCAGCACGTCGAGGTGCCGATGCTCGACGCCTTCGCGGCCTACCTCCTGCCCGACCTGATCCTCCAGGAGTCGTTCCAGCCGAAGGACCCGGTGAGCGGGCCGCGTCTCGACATCCACCGCACCTGGGAGACCGCGGACGGACACGTGGTGGGCATCGTGATCGAGGACGCGCAGTTCCAGGGCGTGTGCCGGGCTCTCGACCGCCTCGACCTCATCGACGACGAGCGCTACGCCACCTTCCCCGGTCGCATCCAGAACGCCGAGGCGCTCTTCGCGCTCTTCGAGGCCGAGCTGCGCAAGTGGCCGACCCAGGAGTTCGTGAGACGCGCGCGCGAGTTCGGTGCGCCCTTCGCGCCGGTGAACGACCTCGAGGGGTTCATGGACGATCCCCAGGTGCGTCACAACGCGACCTGGAGCGACGTCGAGGCCTCGGATTGCGGCGCGATCCGCTACCTGCGCCATCCGGCCCGCTACGCGGAGTCCCCCGCGTCCCTCCGCCGCCACCCCCCGCGTCTGGGCGAGCACACGGACGAGGTGCTCGGAGAGGCCGGGTTCGAGGCGTCAGAGATCGACCGGCATCGAAAGGATGGCCTGATTGGCTGATCGGATGCAATTCCCCTCGGGGTATAATCCGCAGAGTGCCATCTTTTCTCTTTCTATCCTCGGTTTCTCGCCCTCGCGAGCTTCGCCTGATCAGGATCGACTCAATTTTGGCCAAGAATGCGCTCTCTTGATCCGGCGCGGTGCTTCACCCGGACGCATCATGCTCTTGTTTCGGATCGGATGTGATTTCAAGCGTCGAGATGGCTCCCGAATGACTTATCTATGGCCAAAGAATCCACCTGCCGATAGACTTGGAACTTGTTCAGGGCCAGTTTCGGTCCAATCTGCAGGTGAGGGCGGCCGGCATGGAGCAGAAGACGCCGACGGGGGGTGAACGGATCATCCAGTGCCTCGAGCGGGAGGGCGTCGACTACATCTTCGGCCTCTCCGGCGGCGCGGCCATGCCCATGTTCGACGCCCTGGTGGACTCGAAGATCCAGCTCGTGCTGGTGCGACACGAGCAGGGCGCCACCCACATGGCGGACGGCTACGCCCGCTCCACCGGGCGGCCCGGGGTGGTGCTGGTCACCTCCGGTCCCGGGGCCACCAATACCGTGACAGGGTTGCTCACGGCACTGATGGACTCGAGCCCCATCGTGGTGCTCTGCGGGCAGACCATCTCATCCATGCTCGGCAAGGACGCCTTCCAGGAGGCCGACGTCACCGGCATCACCTACCCCGTGGTGAAGCACTCCTATCTGGTGAGCGATGCCAACGACATCCCGCGCATCATGCGCGAGGCCTTCCACGTCGCGACCACCGGGCGCCCCGGGCCCGTACTCGTGGACATCCCCAAGGACATCGGGCAGGGCCCCTGCGACGCCCCCTTCACCGATGAGCTCGATCTCCCGGGCTACTCGGTGCCCAGCCGCGGCAACCCGGAACGCATCGAAGAGACCGCCCGTCTGCTCTCCGAGTCGAAGCGCCCCCTGCTCTACGTGGGTCATGGCGCGGTGATCTCCGGCGCCGGAAAGGCCATCACCACCCTGGCCGAGAAGCTCCGGGCGCCGGTGGTCAACACCCTGCTCGGCAAGGGCGCCGTGGACGAGCACCATCCGCTGCACCTGGGCATGCTCGGCATGCACGGCACGGCATACGCGAACAAGGCCGTGGCGGACTGCGACCTGATCATGGCCATCGGCGCCCGCTGGGACGACCGCATCACCGGCAAACTCGACGAGTTCTGCACCGATGCCGTGAAGATCCACGTGGACATCGACCCCGCGGAGTTCGGAAAGATCGTCACCGCCGACGTCTCGATCCTGGGCGATGCCCGCCTGGTGACGGAGGACCTGATCCCGCTGGTCGAGATGGCGGAGACCGAGGAGTGGCTCGCCCGCTGCGCCGCCTGGCGCCGACAGTACCCGCTCAAGTACCCCAAGAAGGGAGGCCTGCGCGCCCAGCACGTGCTGGACCGTCTCCACGCCGTCACCCAGGGCGACGCGATCGTCACCACCGACGTGGGCCAGCACCAGATGTGGGCGGCGCAGTTCTGCCTGTCCCGGAGCAATCGCCACTGGATCAGCAGTGGCGGCGCCGGCACGATGGGCTTCGGCTGGCCGGCCGCCATCGGGGCCCAGTTCGCCAATCCGGGCGCGAAGGTCTGGGCCGTGGTCGGTGACGGCGGCTTCCAGATGACCCTCTGCGAGCTGGCCACGGCGCAGATCCACCGGATCCCGGCGAAGTGCCTGATCATCAACAACAACTACCTCGGCATGATCCGCCAGTGGCAGGAGCTCTTCTACGAGAACCGCGTGTCCGGCGCCGACCTCGAGGGAAACCCGGACTTCGTGAAGCTGGCCGAGGCCTACGGCGTGAAGGCCTGGCGCATCAAGCGCTCCGCCGACGTGGACCGCGTGCTGCAGCGCGCGCAGGACTACGACGAGGGGCCGTGCGTCGTCGTCGCCGAGGTGGTCAAGGAGGACAACGTCTTCCCGATGATACCGGCCGGCGCTGCCGTCAGCGAGATGATCATCGAGCCCCCGAAGCACCGGCTGTCGAAGCCGACGGGCAGCACCTGATTCCTGGAGGAACGATGAGCGCAGCCGCAAGCGAAATCGCCCCCGCCGCAACGCCCCCGACCCACACGATCTCCGTCTTCGTCAACAACAAGCCGGGCGTCCTGGTGCGCGTCGCGCTGGTCTTCTCGAGGCGCGGATTCAACATCGAGAGTCTCGTCGTGAGCCCCGGCGCCGAGGGGCGCTTCTCCCGGATGACGATCACCTGCTCCGGCCACCGGGACGTTCTCCAGCAGGTCGTGAAGCAGCTCGCGAAGCTCGTCGACGTCGTGCACGCGATCGATCACACGGCGGACCAGTCCTACGAGGTCGAGATCGCATTGATCAAGCTGGAGTGCGCACTCGATGCGCGCACCCAGATCCTCCAGATCTCCGAGCACTACAAGGGCCGGGTGGTGGACTTCGGAGCCGAGTCGCTGATCCTCCAGGCCCACGGATCGAGCGAGAAGCTCGACGCCCTGATCGAGCTGCTCCGGCCCTTCCGGATCGTCGAGCTCGTGCGCTCCGGCAAGCTGCTCATGGCCCGGGGCGGGACCGTCACCTGATCGACGCGCGCGACCCCAGGGGCCGCGCGACGTCCCCGGCGACGCCTCCAGAAAGGACATCCCCGGCCGGATCGGGTGCGGCTAGAATGGGGCTCTTCGCATTTCGAGGAGGCCCGTCTTGGCCGGCATCACCCGCTACGCCAGCTACGTCCCCTTCTTCCGCCTGCAGCGCAGTGCCATCGGTCCCGCCGCGGGCCGCGGCGAGCGGGCCGTCGCCAGCTACGACGAGGACGCGGTGTCGATGGCCGCCGAGGCGGCCCGGGAGGTCCTCCGCGAGGTGGCCGGCGCGCCGGACACGCTGATCCTCGCCACCACCAGCCCGCCCTACGCCGAGAAGAGCAATGCAGCCACGATCCAGGCGGCGCTCGACCTGCCCGAGACGCTCCAGACCCTCGAGGTGGGCGCGAGCACGCGCACCGGACTCGGCGCCCTCTCCCTGGCCGCCGACCTGGGCGACGCGGGACGGCGGTCCCTGGTGATCGGAGCCGACGTGGTGGTCGGCGCGCCCGGCGGCTCCCGCGAAACGCAGGGCGGCGACGCCGCCGCCGCCTTCGCGGTCGGCCCGGACGAGGACGCGCTGGCCCGCTTCATCGGCCGCGCCTCGGCCACGACGGAGCTCCTCGACGTCTGGCGTCTGCCCGAGGACCGCTTCGCGCGGCAGTGGGAGGAGCGTTTCGGCGCCGACGTCCTCGCTCCGGTCATTGCCGACACGGCGACCCGGGCGCTCAAGCAGGCGGGCTGCGAGCCCACCGACCTGGCGTGCGTGATCCTCGATGCCGCCAATCCACGCGCGGCGGCCGGCCTCCCCCACGCCCTGCGACTCAAGCCGGAGCAGGTCGCGGACCCGCTCTCGGACCGCATCGGACGCGCCGGCGCCGCCCATGCCGGCCTGCTACTCGCCCGCGCCCTCGACGGCGCACGCCCCGGCGACCGCATCCTGGTCACCTCCGTGGCCGATGGCTGCGAGGCCGTGGTGCTGGAGGTCACGCAGCGCATCGAGGGCGCGCGTCCGGCTCACACGGTAGACGCCTGGATCGATGCGAAGCGCTCGGACCTGCCCTACAACACCTATCTCAAGTGGCGCGGCGTGCTGCCCTTCGAACCGCCACGGCGCCCGGACCCGGATCGTCCGGGCGCGCCCCCCATGCGCCGTAACGAGGGCTGGAAGCTCTCCTTCGCCGGATCGCGTTGTCGTCGCTGCGAGACCGGTCACCTGCCCCCGCAGCGCGTCTGCGTGGCCTGTGGAGCCATCGACGAGATGAGGTCGGAGCGCTTCGCGGACAAGTCCTGTCGGATCGCCACCTACACCCTGGATCACCTCGCCTACTCGCTGCAGCCGCCGGTCGTCGCGGCCGTGGTCGACTTCGAGGGCGGCGGCCGGCTCACCTGCGAGCTCACCGACGTCGAGCCGACGCAGGTGGCGATCGGCGACGAGCTGGAGATGACCTTCCGACGGCTCTACACGGGCCAGGGAGTCCACAACTACTTCTGGAAGGCGCGCCC
>Ga0209536_100003173_pt1 | contig 26516 bp, 23 predicted proteins | sample DeeMarSeWOR28_12_FD_187461 | JGI IMG/M metagenome (GOLD analysis project Ga0209536, IMG submission 187461) | Marine sediment microbial communities from White Oak River estuary, North Carolina - WOR-2-8_12 (SPAdes) (version 2) | ecosystem: Environmental > Aquatic > Marine > Intertidal zone >...
GCCTCAAGCCATGCCAACCTACCCCCGACTCAACTGCTCTAGGTGACGGTGTAAAAATGGCCGGTATGATCCTGGTGGGGTCCATCCCTACTACCTTGATCGGGCTGCTGTTGCGGGACCTCTTCGACCGGCTCTTTACCTCACCCGCCATTGTCGGTCTGGGTTTGTGGACAACAGGAGCTGTCCTAATTTGGAGCCGCTGGTCCCGTCAGAACCGTGAGGCATTGAATACCCCTAATGTACTGGATTCTTTGGTGATAGGCTTGGCCCAGGGAGCGGCAATCAGCCCTGGATTGTCACGGTCCGGAGTAACCATCACCGCTGGCTTGCTGCTGGGCCTGAGACCAGAACTTGCCTTTCGCTATTCCTTTCTGCTATCGATTCCTGCCATATTGGGAGCCCTTGCCATTGAAGCGTACCACGTCGGTGGCAATCATCCAGGATGGGGTGTAGTGGCCGTGGGCTTCGTCTCCGCTTTTCTGGTGGGTTGGATAGCTTTGCGGGTACTGCGGTCCTTGGTGGGTAGGGGAAAGCTTTTCTATTTTGCCCCCTACTGCTTCGCGGTGGGATCTATTGCCTTCATTGTAGCATTTTAGCTTTAGCCCGGATATTTCATGAAGTGATTAAATCAACTCGACCAGGTTTCTGCGCACCGCATAATGTACCAATTCAGCTGTACTCTTGCACCCTAGCTTCAGCAGAATGTTGGTACGGTGAGTGTCCAAAGTTCTCACACTTATATTGAGTACCCTTCCTATCTCTTTCCTGCTTTTTCCCTCGGCAATAAGCTTGAGCACCTCTTTTTCGCGCGGTGACAACTTTGGTTGTTCTTTTTCCCCGACAATCTCTTTGTATTCATCCACATTTTCGTTCATTATGGTAGGGCTGAGAAATCGTTCTCCTCTACAGACAGCTTTCAGCGCATCGAACAAACACTGAGCGTCAGCATCCTTTACAAGATAACCCGAGCCGCCAGCTTCAAAAAACTGGGCAACGAATCCATCGTCTTTATGCATGGTCAGGGCCACCACTTTAGTATTAGGTAGTTCTTCTGTAATCAGGCGGGTCGCCTCAATACCACTCATATCAGGCAGAGAAATGTCCATGAGTATGAGGTCGGGTCGGCACTTTTTGGCCATGTCAACGGCAGAGTAGCAGCTGTCGGCGCTACCGATGACGCAGAATTCTGGTCTCGCTTCCAGGAGAAGTTTCAGAGACTCAGCAAAAATGGTATGATCTTCAACGAGGAAAACATTATGTCTTCGCATGGGTACGCCGCGGGCATATGGGTTACATGCACTTAGACCATCGCTCGTTGCCAGAATGGGGAAAAGAAGTTCCGTACTCCTTTACTACCAGAGTTACCAGCCTGAGGTCAACAAGAATTGCGTTGACAATACAAGAACTTCTTGATATATATTCAGGGTTTCTCCTCGGTGGGGCTGTAGCTCAGTTTGGGAGAGCGCTTGAATGGCATTCAAGAGGTCGTCGGTTCGATCCCGATCAGCTCCACCACACTTTAGGATATTGGGCGATCTGAAATATGATCGCCTTTTTTTAATCAACATCGAAAATCTGGTCCCCAGGGCCAGGTCAGAGCTCAATGGCCTTGCAGGTAAAGATTGCGAGTTGTTTTGGAGTACCGGAGTACTGGAGTATTGGAGTGTTGGGAAAAGCGAAAGCGCTAATTTCAATTCGAATTGGTCCTTTCATTACTCCATTACTCAACCACTCCATCACTCCAGCAGACTACCGCAAGGGGGGTAAGACCGTTGAAGCCCCCTCAGGGGGCAGCTCAAAGCGGGGTCCTTTGGGCACGCATTATTTACTTGAAGTATTTTCAAAAAGCAACAGTTAGATGTTGGGTATCAATCATTTCTGCCGTTGGGCAACCAACTATCAGCTTTCTCTCTCTGACCAACCCATCATAATCACTCTCGGAGGACCAAAAATTCTAATTTCTAGTCTGCTCCACTCGAGTCTGGGAGTATGTGAGGTTACCACCTCGGTTTAGGCACAAATATTGAATGGACCGGATCAACAATCTCAGATGCCGTGCACGATCACTCTACCCACCTTCCAACGCGTCAGGCAAAAAGTGTGATTTACATAGACCAACCAAGACTCAAGGAGAAAACATGTCCACACTTTCCCTGTTAAAGAAAAGGTCCCTCACAGTGCTAATCGTTGAGGATGACAACGAACTAAGAGAGATTCTGCAAGCTGAATTTGAACTTGAGGGACTGACTGTACTCACAGCTACAGATGGAAGCGAAGCTGTGACCACTGTGCGCAGACTCAAACCAGATTTGGTGCTAATGGACAATATGATGCCGATAATGAACGGTATCGAAGCAACCAAAATTATCAAGAATGAGGAAGATGTTCAGCATATTCCAATAATTATGTTAACCGCTTCAGGGAATAAAGAAGACATTGTCGAGGGACTTGAGGCGGGAGCGATCGATTATATCACTAAGCCGTTCTTTATGCCTGAACTCAAGGCTCGCCTTAGGGCAGTTCTCCAACACAAGATAATGTACGACGAACTGAAAAGAATTGAACACACTTTGATAAGAAATGAACGATTGCGCACTATGAAGGCGCTAACCGAAGCTGTTCAAGGCTCCATCAATGAACCACTTACCTTGATTTATGGAAGAATACATCTTCTTAGGAAAAAGCGTGGAGAAACATCTGAGGATGACTTGAAAACGCTCGAAAACGCTGCCAACAAAATAAAAGACATTGTCAATCACTTGGGAATTATGGAATGCCTTTACCCAACACCATTTCTGTATGAAAGTGATCTCGTTGACCTACCCTTTCTAAATTAGCCCGGATATTTCATCACGCCCCGGCGTGACTGCAACCGCGGATATGACTGTCCTTCTCTCCGAGTTGTAGGAGTAATGGAGTGGTGGAGTATTGAGGATTGTGGACTTGAGATTACAGATTTTTGGGTCGCAAAATCTTATCCGCCTCAATCTTAAATCTGCAATCTAAAATCTTCAATCGTCACTGCTTCTACACTTGTATCATCCGACTCACTTGGGAATCGATGCACTGGTATATCTCTTCATCGGTGCCATAGATGTCCACAATTGTTCTGTGGTTGATCAATTTCTCAATGGTAAAAGCAGTGATATAGAGACTAATGAAATTGGGACGACGAACGAGTGAGCGAAGTGGAGCTATCTGGTATTGAACATCAAAATCTTCAGATGTTATCAATAATTTAATGCAGCCGGCCAACTGGCGTTCTAGTTCCTTCTTGTTCTTCGTCTCTATGAGTTTTTCCTCGATCAGCTTCATGGCGATCCGGTTCGCCATATCCTCTCCTACTTCGTAGAGCTTATTAATGGCTTTTGCTCTTGCCGCCTCTTTGGCAGAGTCCAAGCGAGAGATGACACTGCTCTCTCTTACGTTGGGTCGATAGTCTCTTGCCATGTCCACTTACCTCTTCCAGGGTCTCCACCACTTTCTTTTTCAGGCGCGGTCAGAGAAACCCCTCATCTATTTGAGTACTTTGGCGGTTACAGAGAAACGTTATCAGTACCGCTCTCTTCCAAAAAGCCTCTGAGGGCTTTCATTACCTCTTTATCCATCGGCAAGAAATGTATGCCGACAATATACCCTTCTCCTTTGTCCTTCGGTCTCGACCAAACTACTTCTCCCCGCAGGGGGATGGTGCCGTGGCGTGATGAATTCAACTTCGTATGAAATACACTGCCAACTTTAAGCTTGGCCAGTGTATGCAACCGCATGCCTGCTATGCTGAGATTGAGGATTCGTGTGGACTTTGTTTTTGAGATCTCATCAACAGCTTGCTCATCCTCCTCTACCTCATTCCGCTGATGCTCCCTCCTCTCCGGGAGGTCCACTTTGATGCCTGCCCCCTTGATAAGAGAATAAAGGGAGTCCACCAAACCGGTCAAGCGAATACTGCTTTCCGTTGATTCCTCTTGTTGCAAATGGTTTTCGATTCTTTGCTCGAGGTCGGAAATCTCAAGGAGCAGGTTATTTAGCTCAATCCTACGCTCCCTGTTAATTCCCGAGGTGTTGATGGTAGTAATCAGGGGTCGAAGAGTAAATTTGATCTTCTGTTCAAGAAGGTCAAGTTTTTCTTTGGCGGGACCTCCCATGCGCCTGGCCTATATGGGGATTTGAAGCTCCCTGCGGTCCGCCTTCGGCGGGCGGGGAATGCACCCGCCCTGTTGAATTTCCCGAAGAAAACCCTATTCAACAGGGAGAGCTGGAGCATTGTTAAACCAGTATACTTTTCCTCTTTAGCAATCACCTCTCATCAAGCTGCTTTTGTTTAACACGATTTGTTGCCAATCGCAAGTGAAGATCAACTTCCAGTTACGCTTAATGTTTTTGCAGTCAGGGAGCCTTAGAGATTGGGGAATGTGGATTGAACATCTGGTATTTCGCATTGCTCATTTACCATTTGTCATGCGCCTCCGGCGTCATTAGGTCATTTCTTCGCGCTCGCTCCGCTCCGCTCAGTCCCGCAAGCGGGTTCCCAGTTTCGCTGCGCTGTCATTAGTTGTAATCGGTAGAAGACAGAGGAACAATGCACATTGCGCATTTATCAATTATCATCTGGCATTTTATTTAAATGTTTCAATTAGTGTTGTCTGTTTGTTTTCAATGATAAATGCGAATTGAGAAATGCGAAATGCGAAATGATGATTGAGTTACTATTAACTACTGACTACTGGCTCCTGACTCCTTACTTCTCACTCTATGCTCCATGCCCTATGCCCCATGCTCAGTTCTACTGACTACTGGATTCTCTGTTTCTTTTCCCTGACACCTGATACCTGAAACCCAGAGATTTGGTGCTTGGGATTTGAAATTTCGAATTGCGGCTTTGGGCATGCGCCCGAAGGGTGGGAGTCCGAAGGACAAATCCGCAATCCCACTTTGTTATAATTTTCCTTGACGAAGCTTCCGACTGTATTATAGTTAACGTCCATGTTGCTAATTCGTGTTATTTATTGTTAAAGTGCCGGTTATTTTGGCAAGGTGCCAAGTGAGGGTTTGACTGCAAAGGGAAACGACCCCGAGAATATGAAAGGAGTTTCCCCATGGACTTTGATCTTGATGACGGCCTCTTTATCTTCGAGGTAACTCTCGGATACCAGGTAGACGAGATCGAGCACATGACAGTTCCTTTTGTTTTGAAAGCAGACGATGCGGTTGACGCCGAGGAAATCGTCCAGGATTTTTTGGAGATAAACCAACTGGCCAACTCATTTTGGCTTGTGGAAATCACTGGTCCATTTGAGCCGGAGGAGTACCAGAACCAGGTTGATGAGGCGGAGAGAGAACGCTGGGACCGTTTGGAAGACCATAGCGAGGAAGACTTTCTGGAGATTCTCCACTCTGAGGATCTCTAATCAATTCCTGGCCATCTCCAGGCCTGAGTGGGGAGTATACCCCAATCTATGATTGAGGCTAGTTATTGCAAAAAAAAGACCCCGAACATATTGGCTCAATCCTCAAGCAAATCTTCCACAAAAGCGGGTGGGAGAACCAGCTCAAAGCATCCCTCTCGCTGCTTCGCTGGCACGATTTGGTAGGCTCCAAGATTGCCAGACAATCCCAACCAGAATTCCTTAAAGACGGTGTGCTCCAGGTGAGAGTCGAAAATTCGGTATGGCTTAGTCACCTCCGCTTCTTGGAGGACCAGTTGATCCAAATGCTAAATAAGGAATTACCCTCTTTGGAGATCAAAGAGATACGCTTCCGTCAAGGCCATCTGGACGCATTAGAGCCGTCGTCCTCGTCTACCGATTCGAGAACCGCACCAGCCAGGAGCGCAGACGTGGTGACGGACCGGCCCCTAAGCCCGGAACAGTTGAAGTTGCTAGAGACAATAGCAGACCCTGAATTGCGGCGGGATCTGGAAGCTTTGCTCAAGAAACGCCTTAACCCGGATGTTTCATGAATCACTGTCGCGAGACCGTGAAGATGGGCGTGCCACCGGGCAACCGCAGGGTATTGGACCCGAGGCGTACCTGAACGGTACGTCGCAGGGTACAACACCCGAGGACGCCCGGAAGGACGGCTATATCCGCGGTCGCAGCAAGTGATTCATGAAACATCCGGGTTAAGTATCCCCATACATAGCGTTCATTTCATTGGAGTAGTTGCCGTCTTTCCGGTAAATTGCTAAGGGCTTGCTCACCCGCAATTCTTCACCCCCTCCCTTTATTGACTCCAGATGTACCAGCTTAGCCTCGGAATCCAGAGTTGAGTGGATGAGGGTCATTTGCTTCGGGGCAAAGCCCCCTAAATCGATCTCTTTAAGCAGATAGGGCAGACGCCGAACTGGATAGATGAGCGCTAATCTTCCTTTGTGTGGTAAGAGCTGAGCAGCTGCTCTAATAACATCTCCCAAATCGGCTAACAATTCATGTCGGGCTATCGCTTTTTCCGAGTTGGGGTTTAGCCGCCCGCTGCGTAGCTTACCATACGGAGGATTGCTCACCACCAAATCCACCTGTTCTTCCACCAAGGCAACGTCAACTTCTCTCAGGTCCGCCTGGACAATTCTGATCAAGTGGCAGAAGTCGTTGATGATAATGTTACGCTTTGCCATCGAAACCAGGGAATCTTGAATCTCAATGCCGGTAATATGGGCCACTGGCTGCCGGAAGGCTAGCAGTAACGGAATGATCCCACAGCCGCTTCCTAGGTCGACAACCCGATCCTGAGGACGAATCCGTGTGAGTCCTGCTAGCAAAACCGCATCAACGGAGAAGCGATAGCCCTTCTCGGGCTGAATTATTTTTAGACGTCCCTGGAAAATGGCGTCCAGAGTCTCCCCTGGTCGGGGTCTGGCAGCATCAGACTGGCACATCTTCGCTTGGATCCAAAAGGTTTATTACTGAACCATCAATGACTTTTGGATAGAAGTAGGTGGATTTATGCGGCATGAACAATCCTGAATTTGCCACTTCTTGCAGTTGTTCGATTTTAGTTTTATTTAATAGGAAAGCCAGCTGGAATAAGCCACGGTCTACCTGCTCTATTGCTTCCAAGACATCGTGTCTATACTTGATCAGTGCCTCATCATTGAGGATTCCCTCATCCACATTGAGGAGTCGTTTGAGAACCAACTCGGTGAGTACCACCACGTCAAGCTTCTGCAAGGATGGGGGCAACTGAGCACGCCAGGATTCGTTTTCTACCTCAGCTCGCAGCTTCAAGAGCACGAACTGGCCAGCCTTGGACTCATAAACGCCAATGTAGTGGCGATCGCCAGCTGAGTGCAGGGAGTTGAGAAATTCTTCCAATGCCTGGCTGCGGCCAGTCGCGTCAAAAGGAAAGCGCACCACTTCGAAATAGTCAGTAGCCCTGGCCAGAAATGAATCCAGCTGGAACTGATCCATACGGACAAACATCCGGTGAGTGGGAAGAATGGACAATCCATCCTGGTGCATATTGGCTAGGTACATAAGAACGTAGTTAAATGAAGCCCGCCCTCCCCTTTCAGGAAGTTTTTCTTGCATGATCTTCTGGTAATTGAGGGCTGTCTCGTACCGATGATGACCATCGGCGATAAAGAGTGACTTGTCCCTCATGAAATCCACCACATTTTTAATTGCCTCGGGTTGAGTCACCCTCCACATACGGTGGTGAATGGAACTCTTGTCTTGGAAACTGAACATCGGCTTTGCATCGCGTCCCTCATGCAAGTACTGACTAACTATTTGGGATGGGTCTGAGTAGAGAGAGAAAATCTGGCTAAGATTAGCATTGCAAGCGCGCATCAGTTTCAATCGCTCTGCCTTGGTCCCCTCGTAGGTATGTTCATGAGGAAGCACCGATCCAGACGAAAAATCCTCCAGCCTCACCAGACAGATAAAGCCCTTGCGATGCTTTGACAGATCGGGAACCTCTTTATACTCAATTTCATATTCGTAAAACGCCGGCTTGGGATCTCGGATCAACACCCCCTCCATTTGCCAGGCTGCAAGGGTCGCGGCTGCCCGAGTGTACCAGTTATTGCGCTCACTGTCGCCCGGTTTTTCCTGCCCCAAAATCAGACGAATTATGTTATAGGGATGACGCTTGTGGTACATCTCCTGTTCTTCAGGCGATATCACGTCAAAAGGCGGAGTGATCACCTCATCCATCTTGGCCACCAACTCCTGATTGTATAGCAGCCCCTTTAGTGGAGCGATATCAGGCATGGTCCATTCTCCTCCAGAAAAAAGCCATGAAAGTAAAGAATCCAGTAGTCAGAATTAATAATTTCGAAATTCGAATTTAGAAATGTTTAGGCTCTATGTTCTAGGCCTTCTCCAATCCGCATTCCGGAATCCCAAATCCCAAGCACCAAATCTCAGGGTTTCAGGTGTCAGGTGTCAGGAAAAAGAAACAGAGAATCCAGTAGCCAGTAGTCAGTAACCAGTAGACAATACTTGAGACAAACTTAATTCTTATTGCTCTATACTTTCCTCGCAACGGACAACGGACCACGGACAACTGACAAAAAGCCTGTCGTCTTACTCCGTCTGTTTTTGGTGCCTAGTGCCTAGTGGTTAGTGTCTAGTTTCCCCTGCCTTCTGCAATCTACAATCTCAAATCTGCAATCCCTTAATTCCTCAATCCCTCAATCCCTTAATTCCTCAATTCCTCAATTCCTCAATCCCTTAATCCCTCAATTCCAAATCCGCAATCTAAAATCTCCTCTACCTTAGTCCCCATTTCAACTTATCTCGGAGAATGGTGAAATAATCCTCTTGACGAGATTTAACCAGAAAGAACGGCTGGGCAGCCTGCTCGACCTTAACCAGATCACCCGCCTGCAATTCACATCCTACCTGCCCATCGCAGGTCAGGGTAACATCTGTTGCCTTGGGGCCCACTCTGATTTCAACATGAGCATCCCCCGGCAGAACAATGGATCGGTTTGTCAGGGAAAACTCACAAATGGGTGTCAGAATTATACTCTCTGCCGTCGGATAGACTATTGGACCCCCAGCGGACAGATTATAGGCGGTGGAACCCGTCGCGGTGGCAACAATGAGTCCGTCTGCCCGGTAGGTTGTCAACGGCAGGCCATCAATGTTCACCTCCAGATCAACAATGCGGGCAAGAGCGGCCTTGTTGATCACCACGTCATTGAGAACAGTACTGTCTAAAAAAGACTCACCTTCCCTGTAGAAATTGGCCTGGAGCCGCATGCGTTCTTCCACTTCAAACCGCTGCGCCAGAATGTCTTCGAAAAAACGGTAACACTCATCCATACTGACTTCGGTGAGAAAGCCCATTCCTCCGATGTTCACCCCCAGAACAGGAATGGTTCGATCCTTCAGAAGTCTGGCAACACTGAGCAGGGTGCCGTCACCTCCCAGGACTATAACCGCCAAACTATCGGATTGAATTTGCTTGGCAAAGTCTTCGAGGCTTGTCTGTGGAATGTGGTGGGCAATATTCTCGAGCAGACAAACCTCAGCACCTCGTTTCTCAAACCACTGCTTTACCTCCAATCCTAACTTTGCTGCCAGACCTTCATCCTTCTTGCGTATTACTGTAATCTTGGCCATTAGGCTCCTTCTCCAGTCTCCCTCCACCGTGTCGCCTTCACCCCATCCAATCTGGGGATCCGTCCGATGGATCTCTCAGCCAAAATCTCAAGGATCATCTTCAACCGTCCAACAGGTCAGTTGCATCTACTCCTTTAGCAAAATTGTGATGCTTGGGTCAACCTCTAGAGCTTGAGCAAAACTGTGTTTCCCATTACGAGATTTATGGGAGTTATTGTGACCTTTACTTTTACCAGCTGACTCACTGCAAAAAAAGTTGTAAAATTACTAATTTTGGGCTATATGTACGATTTGTCACAACTTGGAATCACGAACACTAACCTTTGACCCATACGGCATAACGAGCGTGAATAAAGAAGGTCGAACTCCCTACTCAGTGCTATCTGTAGATGACGACGTGGAAATGCTTGGTTTGCTCCACGAGGTTGTGAGCCAGTTGGGACACACCAGTGTCACGGCTGTGGATGGAGTCGATGCTTTGGAGAAGCTTGAAATTGACCCGTTTGATATTGTGATAACCGATATCAGTATGCCCCGAATGGATGGCATTGAGCTGACAAAACAAATTAAGACCGATCTAGAGGACGTAGACGTACTAGTTGTAACTGGATACCAAGAGGAATATAAGTACACCGACGTGATCGAGATCGGCGCCAGTGACTTTATCTCCAAGCCATTCAACATCAATGAGTTGGAGGCGAAGATCAACCGTATCCTTCGTGAGCGTGACTTGCGGGCTGAACTCAAGAGGCTTTCCATCCGAGATGGACTTACTGGCCTGTACAATCGGCGCTACTTTGATGAAAACCTGAAGAGAGAAGCGATCCGGGCTTTTAGACAGCACTATGGCCTGTTTCTATTACTGGTGGATGTCGATAATTTCAAGGAGTACAATGATCAATTTGGTCATCAGAAAGGGGATGATCTACTCAAGGAATTGGCCAGATTAATGATGCTGTATAGCCGCGATAACGTTGACTCCGTGTATCGATATGGGGGTGACGAGTTTGCAGTGATCATCCCGCACGCCAAACACACGCAGGCGATGATGGTGGCCAAAAGGCTGCGTAGTAAATTCAACACAAGTGACCTAGGTCCCGCCTTCCTCAGTATGGGGATGGCTCAATTGGAAGGTGAACTGAAGACTCTTGAATACGATCTTGAAAACCTACTTCGCATAGCGGATCAGCACCTTTATATGGCTAAAAACAATGGCGGTGACCAGATTTGCGCAGCGGACCAGAATTCCCACCTAAACAACTCTCCATTGAACAGATCCAAAATCCAGTAAATCTCTCCGACCAAAGGTCGGAGCTTCTAAGATCTTTCAAAAAATATCTCCTCCCCCTTGGAGACTGAGCCACAATTCGCCGAACCCGTCATTCCGGACGAGGCCGCCTAAGGCGGGCGAGATCCGTGGTTCGACAGGCCGTTCGACAGGCTCACGGTCCTGAGCAAAGTCAAAGGACTCACCACCCTGAGCGAAGTAGAAGGGGTATCCAGTGGAAGTTCGGTATAATCATACTCTTCTTGGATCTTGGCTCGCGTCCCGCTTTGCGCGACTTGGCCGGGATGACGAATTGTGACACTGTCTCAGGGGAGAGGGGATTAAGGGATTCATCCCCGTGCAAAGCACGGGGCATTCTGGCAATCTTCGTAAATCTCAGGGTTTCAGCTTCCTTGGTTATATTTCCTGACACCCGACACCTGACACCTCCATAACAGCTCATAATCTTCACCGACAATCCCGCCACGGACGGGACTGACCTGTCCCTAAGGACCAGGTTTTCGATGTTGAATAAAAAATACTTGACAAACAAATGGCGACTCATTATAAGTAAATTCTTTATTAAACTTTAAGTTTAGTGTTTGTAAACTATGGAGACAGTATTAGAGATAGGAGAAAAGCTAAAAAGGCTGCGGAAGGCCAACAACCTCACCCAAGAGGAGCTTGCCAACCGCGCTTATCTGACCAAAGGTTTCATTAGTCAGTTGGAGCGTGATCTCACCTCACCTTCCATTGTAACGCTAAAGTCCATTCTGGATGTCCTGGGTGAGGAGCTTGCTGACTTCTTCCGCGACGTCAAGCACGAAAGCGTTTTATTTGACCAAAAGGCAAGGGTATTGAGCTCCACATCTACTGAGGAAATGAAGGTGGAACTACTCGTGCCAAGTGCTCAGAGCAGACTCATGGACCCGGTGTTCGTTAGTCTGGAACCAGGAACATCCACCGAAACCCATCTCGGCCATGAAGGTGAGGAGTTCGGCTTTCTGCTCCAAGGCAGAGTAACACTCTGGGTTGACCAGAAAGCTTACCGGATGAAAAAAGGTGACTGTTTCTATTTTGCCTCGGATAGGGAACACTGGCTTCACAACTCAGGCAAGACCACGGCGAAGCTTCTGTGGCTTGTCTCCCCTCCCGTTTTTTAAACGGACAAAGTTGCAGACGCAACTAAGTATTTGGGATCATGCCCAAGATTTTAGGAAGAAAGTACAAGACTTGCTCGTGCTATCAAGGAGGTGGCAAAATTGAAAAAACTTCAATATGGTTTTGGTACACACCTGGTGCTGGATGGATATGGATGCGATCGGCAACGACTGGAAGACATATCCCTCATTTACAACTTCTTGAGTGAATATCCTGCCCAAATCCAAATGACCAAGATCATGCCCCCTTATGTGTTCCGGTATGATGCCGAGGAACCAGAGGATTGGGGTATTTCAGGCTTTGTACTTATTGCCGAAAGTCACATCAGCATTCACACTTTTCCTGAGAAGAATTACTTCAGCTTGGACATTTTTTCTTGTAAAGAATTTGACTCCGAGGAAGCCATCTCCTATGTCAATAGCCTATTTGGAGTGCATAAGAGCGAGGTCAAACTTCTGGACCGAGGTATGGAATTCCCCAAGAATATAAGACAATCGGCTCGTATCGTCCAAGAAGACCGTCATCGGTCGGAGCATTGACCCTACCACCATTAACTGGTGTCCATCCAGAAATCAAAGATTTTCGGATGAGCATTACTATCTTATGAGTGCAGAACACAATAACGGACTGCCATCCCTGCCGCCCCTCGCCGCTGCCTCAGCCTCATTCGGCGGGCGGGATGCCACTATCCTAGATCCTGAGCAGGCCAAGGTCCTGATAATCCCCGTACCATACGATGCTACCACCACCTACATCCCCGGTACCCGCGAAGGTCCCGCTTCTATCTTGCGTGCCTCCCAGCAGATTGAGCTTTTCGATGAAGAAACGGGTCTGGAGGTCTTTCGGGTGGGTATTGCCACCCTAGAAGAAATCGAGGTGGACGTGAGCAGCCCGCAGGCCATGGTAGCAAAGATCCGGTCTATTGGCGAGGATACGCTTGCCGCAGGGCTATTCCCCCTGATGCTTGGCGGCGAACATCTACTCTCATTGGGTATGATTCAGGCGTTGGCTGGAGGGGTAGACGACCTCTCAATCCTGCAACTAGATGCGCACGCAGATTTGCGCCAGAACTACCAAGGCACTGAGTACAGCAATGCTTGTATCATGCGACTTGCCAGCCGCTATGCTAAACTGGTCCCGGTTGGAATTCGATCATTGAGTCTGGAGGAGAACCACTGGGCTCAAGAACAGCAACTGCCCATTTTCTACGCAGCAGATATTTGCAACCGTGAAGCTTGGCAGCAGGAAGTCGTCGAGCACTTGCGGCCCCGGGTCTACATAAGCATCGACCTGGATGTGTTCGACCCTGCTATCATGCCGGCAGTGGGTACTCCAGAACCTGGAGGGCTGCACTGGTATGAGGTTCTTGAGCTTCTTCGGTTGGTCTGTCAAGCTCGACAGGTTGTGGGAGCCGATATTATGGAACTATGTCCCCAACCTGGAAATATTGCTCCCGATTTCTTTGCAGCCAAACTGGCCTACAAACTCCTCTCGTATCGCTTCGAAAGTAAACGGCAACAAGGTTAAGAGCGCTTAAACTACAGAGTGCAAAAGACACCTATATTGAAAAGCCGCCAGCAATTCCGAAGCTCAACCCCACTCCGCCGCTCCAACTTGGTGGCTTCGACAATATATTTGACAAGGCAAAAAAGAGACTGTTAGAATTAAGGCATCCAAGCGTACTTGAGCCAGTTAGGTGTCAGCTCCGGGCAAAAAAACGTTCTCTTGCACATAAGGAGATCCTGAGTCCCTTGGAAGAAGGCCCTGAAACAGGCTTATGGCGAAAAGTCGCCGCCCTCCTTAAAATTTTTCATCTCAAGAAGCCCTCACACCCCGATCTTGAGAAAGAAATCCAGCAACTCATCGATGTCGGTGAGGAGGAAGGGCTACTCAGTGAAGATGAAGGAGATATGATGCAAAGCATCCTCTCCTTCCGCGACACTCTAGCCAGGGAAATTATGGTACCCCGTACTGATGCTGTTATTGTCAGTGCGGATACTTCCATACAAGAGCTCCTCCAGCTAATTATCAAGGAAGGTCACTCGCGCTTTCCCGTTTATGCAGACAGTCCCGATAATGTTATCGGGATTCTGCACGCAAAGGATTTACTCTCCTCCTGGGGAGAAATGCACCTGGAATTAAAGGGCATCCTCCGCAACCCTTATTTCGTTCCCGAGACAAAAAAAATAAGCCATCTACTCAGGGAGCTTCGCGACAAGAAATCGCATATGGCCATCGTGATTGACGAATATGGTGGCATTGCAGGCTTGGTCACCATTGAGGATATCATCGAGGAAATTATCGGCGAGATTCACGACGAGTACGATAATGACGAGAACCTAATGGTCACCACCGACGAAGGTGATCTCCTGGTAGATGCCCGACTCGAGATTGAAAAACTGGCTGAACATTTCAACCTCCAAGTCCCTAAGGGAAACTTTGAATCAGTTGGGGGATTCATCATCAGTCTCTTGAGCAGAGTCCCACAACCTGGTGAGACGATACTACACGCTCCCCTTGAAATGAGAATCGAATCGGCAGACGCCAGAAAGATTCGCAAGGTCAGAATCAGAAGCCAGGAACAAGTCGTTTCTCCAGACGAGTCCCCTACCGACACTTAGACTTGCTATAAATACGCTGCAAAGGATCCTGCGATAAAGGAGTTGTCTGTGGGAATAGAAAAACGCCAGTTTCCTAGAGCCGAGGTAGACTGGCCTGTGACCATGCTGACAACTAAGGGTCCAATTGAAGGGGAAGTTCTGAACGTCAGCCTGGGAGGTGCTTTTATTCTTTGCCAGAAAGAACCCAAAGCCAACGAAGTTTTTCGTATGGTTATCAAGATACCTCATCACCGCCAAGTTCTGAGGGCCACTGCTCGGATTGCCAGGTCAAGCATCTATGATCCAGATGATGAAAACAGCCTCTCGGGGATAGGAGTTCGATTTGTTGAGATTTCCGACGATGATCTTCAATATATCCGCGAGCTGGTAGCCGAGCAGCAAGGATAACAACCACCATCACTCCAACCGAGTCTAGCCCGGATATTTCATGAATTGTCGTCGCGAGGCCGCGAAGATGGCCGTGCCACCGGGCAACCGTCCCGCGGTACCGCGGGATTGGTTCCGAGGCGTACCTGAACGGTACGTCGCAGGGGCCGACAGCCGAGGACGCCAGGAAGGACGGCCATATCCGTGGTCGCAGTAGGCCATTCATGAAATATCCGGGCTAAAACTGCCATCCTCCCAGGCAAGGTTGGCCTCCACCAGTGACCAAGCCACCAGAACGTAAGTGCAGGAGCTAGAGTGAACATTCGGCAGTTCTTTAATGTGAGTACAAAACACTGCCTTATCGCAGTTTTCTCAGGCCTGCTCCTTACTCTCTGCTTTCCTCGAATTGGTCTAGCTCCCCTTGCTTGGGCGGCCCTAATCCCTCTACTGTTTCTGGTGGCAGCCAACGAGCCTGCCTCTTGCTTCACCCTGGGCTGGATTGCTGGAGTGTGCCATGGTCTGAGTCTGCTCTACTGGATAACATTCGTGGTCAACCACTACGGCAATCTTCCCCTTCCGGTCAGCCTGGTGCTTTGTTTTTTGCTCGTGGCCTATCTGGCTATCTTTCCAGGGCTGTTTTGTACAGGGTTGGGTTGGCTCCGGCAACGTGGTCTGGTTTGGCTCCCCTTAGCACCATTCTTGTGGGTTGCCCTGGAGCTGGGAAAAAGTCATTTAATTACCGGATTTCCATGGGAGAACCTAGGATATAGCCAGTACCGATGGCTCTCATTCATCCAAATAGCTGACTTGGCCGGAGTTTATGGAATTTCATTCGTCCTGGTCCTTTCTAGTGCTTTGCTCTACTTCATTATCTTTGGTCCTTACCAGCAGAAAAAGAAGGTTACCAGAGCTCTTTCCGTCTTGCTTCTGATAGTCTTAGTGTCAACGGTCTATGGCTACGGCCGCTGGCGACTAGCCGACCTGGAATCTCACCCAAATCAACCTTTCAAAGTTGCACTTGTGCAGGGCAACATCGCCCAGGATACCAAGTGGGATCCAGCTTTCCAACAAGCCACCCTGGAGAAATATCTACGATTAACCACAGAGGTGGCAGAGCAGCAACCCGACCTAGTGGTATGGCCTGAGACCGCCACACCATTTTATTTCTTAGCCGATCGGCAAAACACCAGGACCCTTATCAAGCAGGTGGAGAAGCTCAAGAAGCCGTTGCTCTTTGGCAGCCCTGGCTTTCGCCGGAAGGGAGAGCGGTTGAAATTATATAACCGAGCCTATCTTCTCGATAGCAAAGGCATGGTTACGGACTATTACGACAAAATCCATCTAGTGCCTTTTGGGGAATACGTCCCGTGGCAACAGCTTCTGTTCTTTGTAGGGAAACTGGTCCAGGCTACTGGTGACTTCGCCGCCGGAGACCGAGCTGTAGTCATGGAATTACCGCCAGCGCGAATAGGCGTACTCATTTGCTACGAGGCCATCTTTCCTGGACTCAGCCGCAATCTGGCCAATGGTGGTGCCAATCTGTTGGTCAACATTACTAACGATGCCTGGTTCGGGCGCAGCTGCGCTCCCCACCAACATCTTTCGATGGCGGTACTACGCACGGTCGAGAATCGCATACCCATGGTCCGTTGTGCTAACACTGGGATCAGTGGGCTCATCGATGCTCGAGGTCGTATTCTCCAAGCCAGCGGTTTGTTTGAAGACGCCACCATGTATGGCACCCTCCAGCTCGAAAATGGCAATACCATATACAGCCGCCATGGAGACTGGTTCGCTTGGACCTGTGTCGTTATCTCTCTATTGGGCTTTGGTTATTCGCTAATAAGCAAGAGAACTGGGTTAGAGGTTAGAGGTTAGTAGTACGAAATCAGACGTTTCCAATCCGAAATCCGCAATGTCCTCTGTACAAAAAACGAAAATTATGATTGACTGAGAGTGTAATTAAACTGAAAGGATTAAAGGAGAGAAGTGTATGGGTTCTCCATCCAAACCTCAGATCGAGGAGCTACTTGGCCGCCTAGAAGACCTGCGAGGTCATCTTTGACATCCCCGAGAAATCCCACCGCCTCAAAAAAATTGAAGACATAATGGCCAAAGAAGGTTTCTGGGACAACCCGGACCAACAGCGTCATATTCTTAAAGAGCGAGCAGTTCTCTCCGAGATCGTGGAGAGATTCGAGCGCTTGAGCGGTGAACTGGAAGACGTGGCAATCCTTCTGGAGATGGCCCTCGAAGAGGAAGATCAACAGGAACTCGCGGAGATTGCCCAAAAGCTCAAAGACATCGATGCAGAGATCTCGGCCCAAGAATTCCAACGTATGTTGGGCGGTAGCGATGACCCTCTCGGCGCCATCATCAGTATAAACGCCGGTGCCGGTGGCACCGAAGCCCAAGACTGGGTGGAAATGCTTTTGCGAATGTACCTGCGTTGGACTGAGAGACGCAACTTCAAGAACCAAATCATTGACATACAGGCGGGTGACGAGGCGGGTATCAAAAGTGTCACTTTTACCTCCAGCGGCCGCTATGCCTACGGCTTGCTCAAGGCCGAAAAAGGCATTCACCGCTTGGTACGCATATCTCCTTTTGACGCCAGCGGTCGGCGCCACACCTCTTTCGCCGCGGTGTTCGTTTACCCTCAGGTGGAGGATGAAATTGTCGTGGACATCAAAGCCGCGGATATTAAAGTCGATACATACAGAGCCAGTGGAGCTGGGGGTCAGCATGTCAACAAGACTGACTCCGCAGTTCGCATAACCCACGCACCCACGGGGATTGTTGTGCAGTGTCAGAATGAAAAATCGCAGCACCGCAACAGAGAAATGGCCATGAAGGTTCTGCGCTCTCGTCTGTATGAGCGCGAACAGCAGCTCCAGTCAGAGAAGCTTCAGGAAATCCACAATTCTCTCGAAGATATTGCTTGGGGCAATCAGATTCGCTCTTACGTGCTTCATCCTTATCGCTTGGTTAAGGACCATCGGACTCAAATGGAGAAAGGAAACGTTGATGCAGTGCTGGATGGTGATTTGGACGATCTCATGGAGGCCTATCTGATGCAGGAAGGTGGTAAGGGAAAGAGCAGTAGTCAGTAGTCAGTAGTTGATAGGAGCTCAATTGTCATTTCGCATTTCACAATGCACATTAATCATTGAAAACTTACAGATAACAGTACTTGAAACATTTAAGTAAAATGCCAGATGATAATTACTAAATGCGCAATGTGCATTGTCCCTCTGCCTGCTGCTTGCTGCCCCCTTATACCATCTTTAGTTTCAGGACCTCTTCCCTTGCATTAACCCGTACTATCTCAACTCGAAAATGATCGCCTGGGTTCAGCCCCCTTCCCTCTTCCAGAGGCATGCTGGCCTCCAGCACATACTCCGGCAACAGTAGATTGTAAGTTCTACGGCCCTGGCCCAGGACCAATGCATCCAATAAATCGATCCGCTCTTTTTCGAGATACTTGAGAACCCAATAGCGCGTCCATTCCCTTTTGATCTGCAATGCTTGACTTTGACCGATAGTTAGCTTGGCGACAATGGGTTCGAGGTCGTCTGGTGTGTAGACTGGGAGTTTGTTCTGCACCATGCTTTTCAACTGCCGCTGAATCACCAAATCCATGTAGCGGCGGATGGGAGATGTCCAATTGGTGTAGGCGGTTAGTCCCAACCCGTTGTGCGGTTTTGGAGTAACTCCCAGTTGGGCCCGGCTGAGATAACGGCGCTGCACGTAATTGAGATAAAGATCGTCCGTGCCTTCACCAACGACAATCTCCTGGGGTTTACCCTGGCTGCGATAGATTGCTGGCACCTTATTGGCGGCTAACGCTTCGGCAGCTAAACCGTTGGCCAGGATCATAAGTTCAGAGACCACCAGCTGGGCAGGCGTTTCTCGGTCTAATCTACCTACGTGAATCTCGTTATTGCTGTTGACCCAAACACGCAGTTCGGGTAGCGGTATGAGGAGGGCGCCCTGCTTAATTCTCCGTCGTCGGAGTTTAGTGCACAACCGATATAGACTTGACAGGTCCTCATCAACCGCCATCATCTCATTGGCCTCTGAGTAAGTAAGCTGGCGCTGGACTCTTATCCGGCTGGGCACAAAGCGATAATCCTGCAACTGGTCCTCTGCATCTAAACGAACCAGCAGACTCAACGCCAACCGCTCCTCCCCTTTCCTCAGACTACAGACATCTTCGGATAGCATCATTGGCAGCATGGGAATTCTGGTATCTGGCAAATACAGGGAGGTAACCCGCTCCAAAGCCTCTTCATCAAGGGGGCTGCCCGGCAAAACCACCGCCGCTGCGTCCGCAATGTGGATACCCACCTCAATACCGTCATCCACCGGGCGAATGCTGAGCCCGTCGTCGTAATCTCTTGTTGTTGATCCGTCAATAGTCAGAATCGAGATGGAAGTCAGATCCTCACGTGTGGCTTCCTCGCTTGCACCGTTAACATCCGTCAAACTTTTGCCAAGCTGACCAGCAGCATCAAGGATTTCTGGCGAAAAATCTTCTTGTATGTCGAAACGAAGCAGGTAGAGATTCTCATCCTCCCCCCAGACGTCCAACTTCACCAGGAGTTGAAATATTCCCTGCGGCACGGGAATCTGAGCCATGGCAAGTATTTTTTTGGTTTGCTGGTAGCTGGGGGCCTCCGTGCCCAGAAGGCATAAATCTTTGAGCATTTGGATGTATCTGCCAGGGTGTTCGGGTTCTTCTGTGGCTTCACCCTTCCATACTGCTGACAGCCAAGCGCTTCCTTCTGCCAGTTCCTTTTCTTTCTGGGCTTGTCTTTCGTGTTGGATTCTTATCTGTTCCAGTTTTTTCGGGCTGTTGGCATAGAAAAGTCCACCCTTGTATTTAAAATGCAACCCCTCGGTGAGCAGGGCCCTGAACACGGCAGAATTGTGATCGGCAGTAATCTCTTCACTGAAACAGATTTCTGCCAGATGTTGACAATCGAATCCATCTTCTTCCTCGCACAGCAGATCCCACAAATCTCCAACTGAAACGCGGCTCATGAGGTTCCGGCGCCTCGCTGCCGCCTCCTGGAGAAGAGCCACCAACTGAACCCTGCTCTGAGCTATATCCAGGAGAGAGTCGTCAACATGCATAATACGTCTGAATGAAACATTTGCCTCTCGATCCTGTTCAGTTAGTACCAATACCCGGCTGTTCTTTACCTCCAGGCATACAGCGCACAGGAGTCTCTTGCTTTCAAAGAATTCTATCTTTGCTCCTGGTCTGATCTCTCTTTCCATTTTGTCCTGCAATCTCAAAAAAACAAAGAATCCAGTAGTCAGTAGAACTGAGCATGGGGCATAGGGCATGGAGCATAGGGTAAATGCAAAGTCCTTCTTTCGTTGCTCTATGTTCTACGCCTTCCCAAATCCCAAGCACCAAAGCTCAAGGTGTCAGGTGTCAGGGTACTAGGTACAGGGTTTCAGGTGTCAGGTGTCAGGTGTCAGCAGTAAACGGTAAATCGTTGAAACCGTTAAAGTCGTTGAAATCGTTAGAACCGTTTGGCCGATTTTTCCTGTCCCCAATCTGCAATCTCAAATCCTTTAATTCCTCAATCCCCCAATTCCTTAATTCCTCAATTCCTTAATTCCTCAATTCCTTAATTCCTCAATTCCAAATCCGAAATCCGAAATCTACAATCTATTTCATCCTTGCCCTGGAACACTTTCGATCTGTTTAATATAAGACTTGATTCCCTTCAAGATTCCGTCAGCAACTGCATCTTGGTAATCAGAACTCGCTAACCTCTTCTCCTCCCGCTTGTTAGTGATAAATGAGGTTTCCACCATTACCGAGGGCATCTGCGCTCCGATCAACACGTAAAACGGTGCCTGTTTCACGCCCATGTCTTTTACTCTACTGTATTTTTTTGGCAAACGCTTGGTCAGTCCTTTTTGGACTGTATCGGCCAAACGGCTGGATTCATTAATCTTGGAGTTCAGCATCAGGTCGTTGAGGATCTTCTCCAAGTCACTGATTCGCTTGGCAGAGATAGCATTCTCAAAAGCTGCCACTCGCGCTGCTTCGGCATCAGTGGCCACATTGAGAATGTAGGTGGAGATGCCGTAGACACGTCGATTCTTGTGGGCGTTGGTGTGGATGGAAATAAAAAGATCCGCTTTTTGGGTATTGGCAAGAGCAGTGCGCTCCTCCAACGGTAAAAACTTATCCGAATTCCGAGTGAGGATCGCCTCCAGTTTCAGTTCGTTTTTCAGCTTTTTCTGCAGTTTCCTGGCAATAGCCAGGGTAACGTCTTTCTCGCGAACTCCAGTTGGACCCACAGCGCCCGGATCCTTGCCCCCATGGCCCGGATCAATAATGATCTTTCTGACTCCCAACCCCAGCTGCTGAGCCAATGAAATGGTCGGGGCGTCCCCTTTGCCAGGCGGCAACATCTGCTTTCTACTCTCACCGGTAACGTCAACCACTATGCGGAAGGGATCACTCAGTGAAAAAATCTTGTGATTCTGGATGGATTCAATATCCAGTACAACCCTTACCACCCTCGGTTTGTACTGGCCTGCTCGTACTTTGCGCAGAAGGCCATCCCCGATGGGAATTGCTCCCACAAAACTGGGATCCAGTGCGGAGTTCTGAAGATCAATATAAAGCCTCGGCGGTGTTCCCAGAGCAGGATCAGGCTTCAGCAAATGACCCGTATAATCGACCTGCCCACTAACATCTATCACTATCCTGGTATAGTCTTGCGCGGACCAGTGACGAATGTCGGTCACCTTTGCCTGGCCGGACGAGGGCAAAGCAGACACCTTGGGAATGGGTGGCAAATCCTGTTTCGCCTTTGCCTTGCCCATTTTGCCTTCAAGTTCCGTGAGCCGCTCTTGCGCCCGAGGTTTCATGTCGCCGTGGGGATAATCAATTACGACCTTGAAGTACTCCACGTAGGCCCGATCCAGGTCCTTCTTGTATCTGCGGTAGATCTCTCCTAGCTGATATTGGGCATCATCCGCAAATCTGCTTTTGGGAAATTTCGCTACAACTCGCCTGAACCCTTTGATAGCTTCATCAAGGTCACTCGACAGTCGAGAGTAGCCATAAAGACCCCGGTAGAGCTTGGCTGTTGCATAGTGCGCCTCATCGGCTTGGCGACCCTTTGGATACTTCCGATAGTAGCTCTCATAAGCCTGAATGCAACGGAACCATTGATCCCTATATTTCATGCGCTTCTTAGAGCGGTAAAGTCCTCGGCTGCAATCCCTTGCCTGCTTCAGATAATCCTTGCTTGCTGCCGAGACTGGAGCAACTGGTATGACTGTCACCACCATGAAGAGAAGGAGAAAAATCAGCCACCCGAATCTCTGGCGCTTGTTTTTTTGAAGATCAAAACAATTCATGATCAGCTTACGAAATTCCTGAAAGTAAAGTCTTAACTACTTGAAGCCATTATTGAAACTCCCTGCAGTCCGCCTGAGGCGGACTACGGGGAATGCGCTCGCCCTGTTGAATCCCGCCTTCGGCGGGTCCGCGTCGCGGAATTCAATAGGGCGAGCTGGAGCATTTTCAATATAATTAAGAATCTTCATCTATCAATTCTAGCAACTTAGCAAGCTCATTCAGAGCTTCAATTGGCGTCAGTTGGTCAAGCTCCAGACCCTGAAGGTAGCGGCGGAGCTTTTGGTCTGCCTGCTGGAAGAGCGAAAGCTGAAGCTGGTCACCCTGGCGACTTGCAGAAGAGCGGGCCAACCTCGGGAACCCCTCCACATCTGTGGACTCTTGCTCCAGGTGGTGCAGTACTTGTTTGGCTCTTTCCACAACATCACTGGGAAGGCCTGCCAGCCGAGCCACCTGAATACCATAGCTCCGATTTGTCCCACCTTCCACTAGTTTTCGCAAAAATATTATCTTGTCGCCCCACTCTTTCACCGCCACATTCATGTTTTTCACCCGAGCCTCAGTGGCAGCAAGATCAGTGAGCTCATGATAATGAGTAGCAAACAATGTCTTGATGCCTGTCGCCTGCCAGTCGTGGAGAAATTCGACCACAGCCCAGGCAATGCTCAAGCCATCAAAGGTACTGGTTCCTCGTCCAATTTCATCGAGAATTACCAGACTCCGTGCCGTGGCTTGATGTAGAATGTGTGCAGTTTCCTGCATCTCCACCATAAAGGTACTACGCCCACGGGTCAGTTCATCGGTGGCTCCCACCCTGGTAAAAATGCGGTCCACCACTCCTATTCGAGCAGCGGTTGCAGATACCGGTGCTCCCATCTGCGCCATGAGAACAATGAGAGCTACCTGTCTAAGAATAGTGGACTTTCCCGCCATATTGGGTCCGGTGATTATTATTATCTGCTGGCTATCGTTATCCAGATGCAGATCATTGGGAACAAAGCTACCTTGTGGCAAGGCTGCCTCAACCACTGGGTGCCGTCCCTCCTCGATCTGAATTTCCGCTCCTTCATCAACCTGGGGCCTGCAGTAGTTTCTATGGTTGGAAACCTCTGCCAGAGCCGAAAATAGGTCCAGCTCTGCTACCACAGCTGCGGTTGTCTGAATACGCTCTCCCTGGCTGGCCACTTCAGAGCGGAGTGAAAGAAAGAGTTCTTGTTCTAGACGAATCCGCCGCTCATCAGCGCTGAGCACCTGGGTCTCGTAATCTTTCAACTCTTCGGTAATATACCTCTCAGCATTGACCAGTGTTTGCTTGCGAATGTATCGGTCAGGCACTAAACCAAGGTTGGCCTTTGAAACCTCCAGATAATAGCCGAAGACTTTATTGTAACCAACCTTCAGCGGGCCAATCCCCGTTTTCTGCCGCTCCTCTGCTTCCAGCCGGGCAATCCACTTCTTGGCATCCCGACTGAGGCTCAGCAACCGGTCCAATTCCTCGTTGTAGCCCGGCCGGATTACGCCACCTTCCGCCAGGCTTGGCGACGGACTGTCAACAAGCGCATCATGGAGCAGCAGGGAAAGATCTTCCAGAGGATCCAACCTGTCGGCCAGCACCGACAGTGTCTGGTCCTCTAGATTACCTAGGAGGTACTTGAGACGAGGCAGAGACTGCAAAGATCTTCTCAAACCGGCAAGATCTCGGGGAGTGGCTGAACCCATGGTAACTCGGCTGTTGAGTCGTTCTAGATCGTAAACCCCTTCCAGCTCCTGGCGCACCTGAGTTCGTATGGCTTCGTGATCACGCAAACAGGAAACAGCATTTTGTCGCGCTGTAATGGCCTCGACTTGAATCAAGGGGTAGTGCATCCAGACCCTGAGCAGCCGCCCGCCCATGGCGGTAACCGTCCGATCCAGAAGCTCCACCAGGGTACCTTTGCGGCCACCATCATGCCAGGAACGGAAAAGCTCTAGATGTCGGGCAGTTACCTCGTCTATGATCATATAATCGGTACGGAGGTAGGGGATAACCCTACGGATGTGCTCTGCAGCCTGCTGCTGGGTCCTCTGCACATAGTCGAGAATCGCACCTGCAGCCCTCACCGCCAATGGAAGATCTCGGACCCCGAATCCTTCCAGGGAATGCACTTGGAACTGATCAAGCAGTAGTTTGTGGGCTCTGGCAAAATCGAAGTACTTCGGTTCAACAACTTGAACGCTGCTGCATTCCTGCACCTGTTGACGCCACCAGTCTGAATCCAGTTCAACATTCTCCGGAACTAGAAGTTCGCGGGGCTCCACCCGGCCCAGTTCTTCCAGAAGCAATGCCAAGCTTTCAGTTTGAGTCATGCGAAAGTCAGCGGTGGAAAGATCCAGAAACGCCAGACCGCACGTCTCTCCATCCCAATAGATAGCCGCTAGATAATTGGGGCTCTTGCTGTCCAGACTATCCAGGACGGTTCCTGGTGTTGCCACTCGCACCACTTCACGGCGCACTAGCCCCTTCGCCTGACGGGGATCTTCCACCTGTTCGCAGAGGGCCACCTTGTGGCCTCTTGCCAGTAGTTTAGCGATATAAGTGTCAGCTGCGTGGTGCGGGACACCGCACATCGGAATTGGATTGTCCGCCTGCTTATCGCGAGAGGTCAGGGTGATTTCAAGTTCTCGAGATGCCATTACAGCATCCTCAAAGAACATCTCGTAAAAATCTCCCATTCGGTAGAAGAGTATCGCATCTTGATAGCTCTCCTTAATTTCCAGATATTGCTGGACCATCGGAGTGACTTTGCTCATCTAAACTCTACCTGAATAGCCAACTCTCGGTGAACCGGTTAGCTGTAGCCGCAAAAAATCCACGCCCAGAGAACGTGGCTTCAATGCACCTCGTTTGGAAATTCTTGGAGTAAGGTCGATTTTCCCAGGAAGCAATGACACGGCAGGATGAGCCGACCAAAACGGATATGGCACCACCACCAATGCTAATCCCCGCCACTCTTTCTAGGTTGGACAGTATCCCAATTATGGCACCCTGGACACTTCCACAGGATCTTGTCAGTTTCCAACCCGCATTGGTTGCAGCGATAACGCTTTCTCGCTGGCCCGAGATGGTTCAGGAGTGCACGATATTCTGTGAGTGCCCCTTCCTCGTCGTCATCTTCCAACAGTATCTCACCCAGCATCTTACGAGCTTCACCCAGATCAGGTTCCATCTCCAGTGCCCGCCTCAGGGCTGCAAGACCTTGTTCCTGCCTGTCGCGCTGCAGGAAGCAGCGAGCCAGTGCCAATTGAGCTACGGCATCTAAGTTTTCCCCTGAGATATTATTGAGGAATTCCAGAATTCGTGCTTCGTCATCGGCCCCCCCATCTTTCTCCTGCAACCGGACGAGCACCAGATGAGCCCACTTGGTATTGTTATGGGCCAGCTTTTTCCAGATGGTGAGCGCTTTCCTTTTTCTATTTTTCAACCAATAAAGTTCTCCTAGCTGTAGGCTGGCTTCCACACAGTGGAGATCCAAAGACAGTGCTTTTTTCAAATGTGCTTTGGCACTATCTAAATTCCCCATTTCCATTTCAACCTTAGCTTGCTCTTTGCGCAAGTGAGCCATGATGTGATGATTGTTCGTATGGTTCAATTTACGTATTTCCTGCTGCAGTTCATAAGCCCTCTGCCAATCATGCGTGGCCTCACACAAAGCTTCCAGTTCCTCGTAGGCATCCAATCTCTTAGGCGCCCGCCGGACGACCTCTTCTAAGGTGGAGATGGCTCTCTGCAGAAATCCTCCTCGCTTGTAGTCCATTGCCATATCGAATAGGGCCTGCAGCTTGGTCTCCGGGTCCACCCTCTCCCGGAGTAGAATGGATTGTCTTATGCGGATTGCTCTATCTATTTCACCCTTGGCCCGAAATAGATTCCCCAAGGCTACGTAAGTCTCTATGGTCTCTGAGTTGATCTGAACAGCCTTGCTGAAAGCCTCGATGGCCTGATCTGTGTCATCGGCCAAAATGTATTGGATTCCTTTAAGAAAAACCGTGTAGTCTTGAGGAGGGAAAATCTGTTGGGATGAGGTTTCTTGGTGTGCTTTACGTCTGGCCAGGAGATAACCGGCAACACCTCCGACAATGGTTATGGTAACCAGGAC
>Ga0209536_100003175_pt1 | contig 26511 bp, 21 predicted proteins | sample DeeMarSeWOR28_12_FD_187461 | JGI IMG/M metagenome (GOLD analysis project Ga0209536, IMG submission 187461) | Marine sediment microbial communities from White Oak River estuary, North Carolina - WOR-2-8_12 (SPAdes) (version 2) | ecosystem: Environmental > Aquatic > Marine > Intertidal zone >...
GAGAGGTCGGTGCAAACGACGGTCAGGCCGTTGTCCTGGAAGAACTTGGCATACCTGTCATTATATTATCCGATTGGCAAGAGACTACTTTATTGGGCAGGGCAGAATGGGTAAAAGTTATCGCGGCATTAACAGGAACAGAAATTTTGACATCCAACAAATTTGACGGCATCGAAAAGGAATATCAACGATTGAAATCACTGACTTCAGATCTTAATGAAAGGCCAAAAATAATTTGTAATCTGCCCTATAAAGGGGCATGGTATGTCCCAGGTGGGAATAGCTATATGAGTAACCTGTTTTATGATGCTGGGGGAGATTATTTGTGGTCCGACGACAACGGAACCGGAGGAATTCAGATTGATTTTGAAACGGCGTATGCAAAAGGGCAGCTGGCTGATTTTTGGATAAATCCAGATTTTGCTCAAACCATAAGTGAAATTTTGGACAAAGACGAAAGGCTCAGTGATTTTCAACCCATAAAGAAAAGGAAAGTATTCAATAGTAATAAGCGGGTTAATCGCAATGTGGCAAACGATTATTGGGAATCAGGATTAATTAATCCTCATTTGATTTTGGCGGATATGATCAAGACCCTACATCCGGAATTATTGCCGGAACATGAACTGTATTACTTTCAAAAGCTTGATTAGGATGGGGAATCTGGAAACTCATACCGACTTAATGAAGGATGGCTTACGCAAATGCAATTCTTTATCGATGCTATTGATAGGATCATTGATTATGTGTTTGGTTTTTCTTTCATTGGATCTGGGGCTTGGATCTGTTAAAATTCCTCCACTGGAGGTATTAAAAATATTGATTGGGTATGAAACTGAAAATGAACTATGGAATAAGATCATTTTCATGATCAGGTTACCCAGGGCATTGAGTGCAATTTTAGCCGGTAGCGCATTGGCCGTGGCAGGTTTGCAGATGCAAACGCTATTTCACAATCCGTTGGCAGGACCATCTGTTTTGGGGATAACGGCAGGAGCTAGTCTTGGTGTCGCGTTGGTGATGCTTTCCGGGACTGGTATTGCCAGTGTCTATACCATCCGGCAATTAGGAATTGGAGGCAGTTGGCTTATTATTATCGCATCATCCTTAGGTGCAGGCCTGGTGATGTCCCTAATCCTGCTTATAAGCTTCAGACTAAAGGATAATGTATCTCTGTTGATTATTGGCATCATGATAGGGAATATTACCATATCAGTTGTCAGCATCTGGCAATATTTCAGTGAACCTGAACAAATCCAGGATTACCTGATGTGGACATTTGGAAGCCTGGGCGGTGTCACGTCAAGTCAGCTGGGGATTTTTAGTCTCGTGGTCATTACTGGGCTGGTGCTGGCATTTACAAGTTCCAAATCCTTAAATACTCTTTTACTGGGGGAAAATTATGCCCTTAGCCTGGGGCTCAACTTAATGAATACAAGGATATTTCTAATCTTGACAACAAGCATTTTGGCTGGAGCTGTAACCGGATTTTGCGGACCTATAGCTTTTATTGGTATTGCCGTACCGCATCTGGCGCGATCGGTTTTTGGCACTTCAGATCACAGGATATTAATACCAGCCTGTTTGATCCTCGGTACCTTGATCATGCTTGGATGTGATATTATTGCACAATTACCTGGAAGCCAGATCACGTTGCCTATTAATGCCATTACCGCACTATTGGGATCGCCGATTGTAGTTTGGGTAATAATTAAAAACAGGAATTTAAGGACTTCTTTTTAAGAATGAACATAGCTCTTGAAATATCAAAACTGGAAATTGGGTATCCCAAATATCGGAAAGGAGCGATCAAAGTTGCCGGTCCAATTGATATTTCGATCGGGGAGGGGGAGCTGATTTGCCTACTAGGTCCAAATGGAGTTGGTAAAACAACGCTTTTGCGTACAATGGCTGGAATCCAACCTTCTATTCGTGGATTTATTTCCATTCTCAACCATAATATTTCTGAAATAAGCAACAAGGAGCTGGCAAAATTTCTAAGTGTGGTGTTGACGGACAGAATTATATCTGGCAATCTGACTGTTTATGAACTTATTTCGTTGGGCAGGACTCCTTACACAGGTTGGTTTGGGAATCTTGGAAAAGTGGATAAGGCTAAAATCCAGTGGGCCATTGACAATACGGAGATTTGGCACCTGGTACACAAAAGCATTCATGAACTTAGCGATGGAGAACGGCAAAAGGTGATGGTGACACGGGCTTTAGCCCAAGATACCCCGGTCATTTTATTGGATGAACCTACAGCTCATCTTGATCTTCCAAACAGGATAGATATTGTTCGACTTCTGCGAAATTTAGCCAGAGAAACTAAAAAGGCCATTATCATGTCCACGCATGAATTGGATCTGGCTTTGCAGGTTGCCGATAAGATCTGGTTGATGACCATGGAGAATCATATGTATGCCGGTTCTCCTGAAGACCTGGTGTTGAATGATATTTTCGGTAAAACATTTACTAAGGAAGGGATTACGTTTGATATCAAACATGGAGTTTTTAAAGTAATTCAGCCTCATAATGCTGAAATATATGTTGAGGGAAATGATGTTGGTGTTTTCTGGACCAAGCGGGCATTGGAACGACATGGATATACGGTGACTTCTTCGCAGAAAAAACCTGAAGAAATCACCGTAAATAAAGAAAAGAATCAATGGAGGTGGAATTATAGTAAAGGAAATGATGCTATACATTTTGCATCTATCGAAGAACTTACATCATACCTAATTCAGAAAGGAGGACATCCATGAGGTTCAGATTACTCGTGTTGAGTCTTACTTGTCTGTCTTATGTAACTATTTCCCAGGCACAAACGGACACTGTGGAGTTGGATGAAGTAGTAATTGAAGGTTTGTCCTTCGAGAAATTTGCTACAGGTAGTAAGATCAGAAAATCGGATAGCCTTCAATTGATATCACTGGGACAGGGGACACTTTCCGATTATATGCGTCAAAACACAACGGTTTATATCAGGGAACAAGGCAATAAAATGTTGGCTTCAGTTTCGTTCAGGGGAACAGGGGCTTCACATACGGGAGTATTTTGGCATGGAATAAATCTCAATTCATTATCTCTTGGTACTTCTGATTTTAATGGATACCCTTTGTTTTTATTTGACAACATTGCAGTGCAATATGGTGGCGCCAGCTCCATTCATGGCAGTGATGCTATAGGAGGCAGTATTCATTTGGGTTCGACACCACACTGGATTAAAGGTTCAAAATTTCATATTCGGCAGGATGTCGGAAGTTTTGGAAACGTATTTTCCGGGATAAAAGTAAATATTGGAAATAGTAAATGGGAATCGAAAACCAGCATATTTAATCGAATATTAAAAAACAATTTCACCTATGGAATTAAAGATAGGCTTGGGGATCCTTACGAAATCGAGCAGGAAAACGCAGAAGTCCATAATTATGGATTGATCCAGGAATTCAATAGGAAAATAGCGCATAATGGATATTTATCTATGAAAGGGTGGTATGGGAAGAATGATCATCAGATCCAACCCTTAATGGTTACTTCACCGGATCAGGTTCAAACAGGTGATGAAATTAAGGATGAGAATTTAAGATTAATTGGTGAATACGAGCATTATTTTGACAATAGTATTTTATCATCCAGTGTAGCGTATGTTTGGGATTACCAGCTTTTCAATCAGTCCGACGTAATTGAAACCAAACGACTTATCGGCAATATAAGTGATGAAATTAGCATAAGTAATGCAACAATATTAAGGGCCGGAGCAAATACACAATATATTGTGCCAAATGTCTGGTCGTATGCAGAAAGTCTTACGGAATGGCGAAGTGATATCTTTGTTTCAATCGATCAGTCGTTCAATGAAAACTGGCATATTAATGCGAATGTGCGTAAAACATTCGTGCCATTTACCTCTTCTCCAATTGCTCCGTCATTATCTGCAAGTTATGTTATCAATAAACCATTAACAGACCTGACTTTCCGGGCCCGGGCGGAAAGAAGCTACAGGGTTCCAACCTTCAACGACAGATATTGGGGAGATCAGGGACGCATGGATTTATCCTCTGAAAATGGTTACAGCATGGAAATAGGGCACAATATCAAGCAAAGGTTCAGGCAAAGTTCAATCGAATTTGATGTTTCCGGGTATTATATGATTGTCGACGATTGGATCGCATGGAAACCTGCCGGAAACCTTTGGCGCCCTTTTAATCAAAAAAAGGTTGAGGCAACGGGTATTGAACTAAATGGAAATTACACAATGAGTATGCACGAATGGATGTTGGAAATCGGTGGTATGTATGCTTATAATCGGTCTATTCTTCGTGAAGGCATTACAGATGATGATCCGGCTGTTGGCTATCAATTGCCTTATACACCAAGACATAGAGCAATTTTGTTTGCTAACATTATCTATAAGAAATACAGATTTTCCATTAATGATAATTATACGGGACAAAGATATGGAATTGATGTGATCAATGAAGAAGTTGATCATTACCTGCTTACTGATATTGGGTTAAGCAAGAATTTTTCCATAGGCAAACATCAAATATCGGTAGAAGGTCAACTATTGAATGTATTTGATGTGGAATACCAGAATGTAAACCGGTATGCCATGCCAGGAAGAAATTATGTATTGAGTATAAATTTTTTGATAAACAACAATGATGAGTGATATGAATATAGTAAGACCGTTATTTTTCCTTTTGGTGATTGGGATGACGGCCATTTTTTCTTCATGTGATAAAGGCAAAGGTGATGAGGATCTACCCAAAAAAACAGGTGTATTGATAACAAATGAGGGCAATTTTAGCTTTGGTAACGGAAGTGTATCATTTTATGATGAGGAATCAATGACTGTCACGAATAATGTGATTAAAAATGCAAATGATGGCGCAGAGATTGGCGCCCTGGTGCAGTCAATTTATCAACACGATGGTATTGGTTATTTGCTTTGCAACGACACAGATAAGATAGAGTTTTTTAGTTTGGATAATTATCGGTTTCTCGCTAATCCTGAAGATAATATTGCTGTTCCAAGGTATATGACAGTAGTAGGTGATAAAGGATATGTCACGTGTTGGGGGCCGTATGATGATAATTATGGATTGCCAGATTCTTATATAGCTGTATTGGATTTAGCCGCTAAATTAGTGGTCGATACGCTGGACTGTGGTTCTGGTCCGGAGGGGATCTTTGCTCTAAACAATAAACTTTTTGTAGCAAATTCTTTTGAGACCACAGTTTCAGTGATTGACTTGAGTGATCATTCTGAAACCAAAATAAATTTTGATGCAGCCCCACAATATTTAGTTCCTGACGGACAGGGCAATATCTGGATTTCACTTGCTTCTGGTTGGCTCTTTCCAGCCGAAAAATCAGGTATACAATCCATCAATGCTTCGACTTTGGAAAAGGGAAGTTTTGTGCACACATTGGATGTAGAAGGCGCCATGGCTATTAACGCTACCGGAGAAAAGATTTATCTTCTTACTGCTCAAATATATCCTGAGACGGGTACAGCGATACTTGAATTTAATACGTCCACCAAGTCTTTCGTAGAAGAACCATTGATAACCGGTGACAACTTTTATGGAATAGGGTATAATGTGACAACCGACAAGATTTATGTCTCTGATTCTAAGGCTTTTTCCGGGCCAGGGCAGATCTATGTATATGATGCCACAGGAATGCTACTCAATGACCAGGTGACAGGAATTGGACCTAATGGATTTGTGTTTAAATAATTAATCACAATGAATACTGAAATAAAAATATGCCCGAGTTGCGGGGAGAATTTTGAATGTAATAATTCCAATATTACCGAATGTGCATGCTTTCATATCCCGTTAAATAAGGAAGCTAGTGAACTGATATCCCAGCGATATGAAGATTGTCTCTGTATTTCCTGCTTATTTAAATTCATAAATTTATCAAAAGCGAATTCCGCTGTAAATACCTAAAATTCAGGAGTTAACAAAATAATTATACTGATCCCTTTACAAAATTTGAAAGCAACATTATTAATGAGGTGTTCTTTTTGGCCTCATATTTGTAAAGTATTTCATGTTCTAGAAGTCAGTCCCACAAAGTTTAATTATTCACAAACTATTTTAACAGTTACAACTATGAAAAGTGTATTTAGAATTTCGTCAATTACATGTATAGTACTTGTAATGCTATTAGGACTGTCTGATCTGAAAGCGCAGGAAGGCCTTTATTTTGGTGGTAGCATTGGACCGTCATTCGTCAACAAAAAAATCGCGGATCTAGATCTGGCAGATATTAAGATTGACGGAAATGATTTGGCCTATAAAATTTATGCAGGGTATAAATTACCAGCGTTTTTAGCTTTCGAAGCAGGTTACAGGAATTTGGGAAAAATTAGTGATGATATCGCAGAACACAACAGCGCCGGTTGGGATTTGAATGCAAAAGCAAATTTATCGCTTGGACCTCTTCAACTGTTTGGAAAGGCGGGAGCTTTTTTCAATAATATCAAAGTGACGTTCCAGGATCCAATCCACCCGGATATCAACAAAAACAATACAAAATTCATGTTTGGTTTTGGAGCGGGATTGAATATTGAACGTCTTGGGATACGGGCTGAATGGGAATCCCTGGATATAAATAAAGACAGCAAGGTATCTATGCTAACTGCCGGTATCACCTACAGGTTGGCAGGAGGAAATTAATAAATTTATCTACACGCGATGATCAATGAGGCCTCCCATAACCATTATGGGAGGCTATTTTTTTAATGGTTCTACTAACAAGTTAACTTTTCAGTTTGTGGCGAGATGGAATTTTGGTGGTATGCTGTCAAAACCGTTGGTTTGATATGGGGTTTAATCAATTTGTTTATGCCTCATCTTACTCTCTGGCCATCGTTGGATCAATCACAAAATTTATGGTTCTAATAAATTGCAGCAAACAAACTATAATCAATTTAATACACTTATCTTTGCAAGAAAAATCATAAAAAAAATATGAAAAATGCATTTCAAATATTACATTTATATAATAAAATGCATTAAACTAAGATTTAATATAAATAATAGGAGTTTTGATAAAAAAATTAACATTAGGATTTTTTATATATTTATTTTCACTTAATGCATATTCTGAATCTGCGCGAGAGTATTTTAAGTTTGCTAAATTCAGTTATGATACACAGGATTACACCAGGGCTCTTGATTTCATTAATAAGGCAATTGAAGTGGATCCAACTTATGTAAATGGATTTTTGTTAAGGGCTGAAATTCATTTTAGACTTGGTGAATTTAGTAAAGTTGTCAATGACATTACGCTTGCATTCAATTTAGATGAAAATGCAAATAAGACTTTAGCTGAGTTTCATTTACTACGAGGCAGGGCCTATCATAATATGAATGATTTAAATGATGCAATTTCCGATATCGACTATAGCTTAAAGCTGAATCCATCCAACGCTAATGCCTATTTCTTAAAAGGGATCATCAATATGGAAGAATCAAATTATTTTGAGGCTCTGGAAAATCTTGATAAGGCCATTAAGTTTGATGCTGATGAAAGTGAGTATTATTTTAAGAGAGCGGAACTTAAAAAAATCCATTATAAACCGTTGGCCGGGACCAAAACGTATGAAAATATTATGACGGATATAAAACTTTCGATTGCCTTGAATCCCGAAGATTACAGACCTTATTTGTTAAAATGTGAGATGTTAAAACTAGATCAGGGCGTTAAAAAGGATTACCTTAAAAGCGTATTGGATGAAATTATAGAGCATTTCCCGGAGCAGGCAGAATTTTATGCTGAAAGGGGGATGACAAATGTGTTAACGTTCAACTATTCGTCAGCAGTATTGGATTTTACAAAAGCCATCGAACTTGATGAGTTTAATGAAGCTAACTATCGTAACCGCGGATTATGTCTGCATAATATGAAAAGATATTATGAGGCAATAAAAGATTATACAAGCTCCATTGAAATCATGGTTAGAAAATATCAATCTGCGAATTACCCAGAATCTATAAAAAAGATTCTTGCTCAAACACTTACGATGCGGGGCATGACTCATGACTTTAATGGAAATGCAGATCAGGCGTGTGATGATTATTATAATGCGGCAAAACTAGGTTCAAAAATTGGTTTGAATAATTATCGCAAAAATTGCAATGTCTATAATTGAGTTAGCCAAATTTTAGCCTAGCCAGTTAACACAATCCCTCGATTTTATTTGCCTCCATAATTATTTGATTTTTTCAAACATTAATCATCAGTTATGATTAACTTCAGTTACGAATAATTGTACTATTTTCTGTTTGAAATATTAAGCTAAAATATCATGATTGTAACATTTGTTCATGTATGGGTAAAACCTGAACATATTGATGATTTCATAACAACGTCTATTGAGAACCATCGGCATTCCATCAAGGAGCCTGGAAACTTACGCTTTGATCTGGTACAGGATGCAGCTGATCCCGCCAAATTTGTTATTTATGAAGCTTATGAATCTGACGAAGCAGCGGCTGCACATAAGGATACTGCCCATTATAAGAAGTGGCGAGATACTGTGGCAGGGTGGATGGCTCAGCCAAGAAAAGGGGAAAAACATATTATATTGGCGCCAACTGATCGATCACTATGGTAACCAAGTTTACATTTACCCCGACACCACACATTATTTTTGGAGCAGGCTCGATTAAAAAGCTACCAAAGCTTTTGGAATCCTATGGGAACTCTGTGTTGTTAGTCACCGGTAAGCAGTCATTTATTCAGTCAGATCATTGGGACAGGCTGTTGCTTCAATTCGAAGCAGCTAAAATTCATTGGACTCATTACATCGTTGACAAGGAACCATCACCTTACATCATAGATCAATGCACATCTTTGTATAAAGGCCAATCTTTTGATGCAGTTGTTGCGATTGGTGGAGGAAGTGTCGTAGATGGAGGCAAAGCAATTTCAGCAATGCTTTGCCAGGAAGGAATCGTTCGTGATTACCTGGAAGGAGTAGGCACAAAACAACCAACCGGAGAAAAAATACTTTTTATTGCGGTTCCCACTACAGCTGGAACGGGTTCTGAGGCAACAAAGAATGCAGTAATAAGCGAGCTAGGTGAACAAGGGTTTAAAAAATCGCTTCGACATGATAAATATATTCCTGATGTAGCACTTGTAGATCCTGAACTTTTGCTCAACTGTCCAAAGTCCATTACGGCGCAAAGTGGCATGGATGCTTTCACCCAACTTTTGGAATCATATGTTTCTACACATGCAAATCCCATAACAGATGCACTTGCGGTGGATGGTATTCGCAACATTAGGGATGGTCTTGTGCAAGCAGTGAATAACGGGTCAGATCTTTCTGCTAGAGAGAAAATGGCATATGCTTCCATGCTATCAGGTACTACGCTCGCCAATGCAGGCTTGGGAACAGTACATGGCTTTGCTTCTTCTATTGGTGGATTATTTAATATCCCCCATGGGCTGGTATGTGCCGTAATGATGGGGCCTGTTAATCAATTGACGATAAGAAAATTACGTGCTCAGGATGCTGATGGTGTAGGATTGAATAAATATGGCAGAGCTGGGAAACTATTTAGCAGGAATAAAAACAGATCGGATGAATATTATATCGATTTACTTTTGGATACAATTAATAGCTGGTCTGATGAATTTGGCATAAGAAAATTAGGAGAATTTGGATTGAAGAAAATCGATTTGTCGACAATTGCTGCTAAAACAGGAAATAAATATAATCCTGTTGAATTGGATAAAAATGAATTGGAAGAAGCCTTAGAAATGGCACTTTAGAAATAATAGATTTGTTTTAGTAAATAAGGTTTATAGTTTAGACTAGGGGTAAAATATATTTTTTATTATTGATTTAATTTCGGGTTAGAATCAAAATATTTTTAAAACTTATAGATAATAATTGAATGATGAAACGAAGAAATTTTGTTAAAGCTGCTTCAGCAGCAGGTACTGTGCTGGTAGCCAACAATACCATGTTATGGGCAAATTCCAGGTTGAAAAGGGCTAATGATAAAGTGAGAATTGGGATCGTTGGCATCCACGGAATGGGACAAACACATATACAATCCTTTAATGAATTACCTGATGCAGAGGTAGTGGCTCTTTGTGATATCGATGAAAATCTATTTGATGAGCGCATTAAAAAGCATTTTACTGATAAGGGATTACCCAAACCAAAAAAATACATTGATTATCGAAAAATGCTGGAAGATAAAGACATTGATGCTGTTTCCATTGTTACGCCAAATCACTGGCATACGCCAATGGCCATCTGGGCCATGCAGGCTGGGAAACATGTAACGGTCGAAAAGCCGTGCTGTCATACCTTTCAAGAAGGGCAAATGCTGATAAAAGCGGCTAAAAAATATAATGTGATCGTTCAGGATGGCGATGAGCAACGGAGCAATCCATGCGGGAAAACCATGGCTGATTTTCTGAAAAATGGTGGACTGGGAGAAGTGTATTATGCAAAAGGCATGTGTTATAAGAGGAGAGATACGATTGGGAAAGCTCAGGAGGAACCAGTTCCCGCTGGTGTACATTATGATCTTTGGATGGGACCAGCACCTGAAAAACCTTTTACCCAAAATCGTTTTCATTATAACTGGCATTGGCAATGGGACTATGGTTGTGGAGATATGGGAAACCAGGGCGTGCATGAAATGGATGTTGCTCGCTGGGGATTAGGTGTGGGCTTACCAACGAAGGTAAGTGCAATTGGCGGTCATTTTATGTTTGATGATGACCAGGAAACGCCAAATACGTTGATTGCAACGTTTGAATTCGAGAATCCGGATGGGGCAGGGGATAAAAAGAAGATCCTTGTTTTTGAAGTACGTCATTGGGATTCAAATCCAGAGGGTTTTAATGAAAACAAACCCGGAAATGATACAGGGTATATGGTAAGTAGTGCCAACAATATTGGCAACCTATTTTATGGTTCAAATGGGTATATGGTGAAAAATGTGGATGAATGGCGTACTTATCTCGGTAAAGATCACGCACCTGGACCAATCGGTTCCGGGTTGGGCAATCATTTTCAGAATTTCATTGATGCGATTCGAACTAATGATCCCAATATAAATAATGGAAGAATTGAAGAAGGCGTGCTGTCCTGTTCATTGATCCATTTGGCTAATATCTCGTATAGGTTGGGCCGTTCACTGAATTTTGATCCCGTAACCAAAAAAATTATCCACGATGGTGAAGCAAATGCACTGTTAACCAAAGAATACCGGGAACCTTACACAATTAATGTTTGACAGGCGTAAACGTTTAACCTGATTTTTGGTAAAAAACTTTAGTGGATTTTGCGTGGATTTTTAGCTAATACTTGCCAAAATCCATCAATGTCTCCCACATTGCCCAGAAATTTTGTGGGGGGACGTCTGCCTGAATGTTATGCACAGTGGCAAATACGAATCCACCACCTGGAGCAAGTATTTCAATATTTCTTTTTATCTCTTCTTTCACCTGTTGAACCGATCCTTTATTTAATATTTCCTGTGTGTCAATACCACCTCCCCACAATACCATGTCAGTTCCGTATTCTTTTTTCAATGTTGCCAAATCCATACCCGCAGCAGAATACTGGATGGGATTCAGTATTTCAACTCCGGCATCCAGGAGATCCGGAATAATAGATTTTATGGCACCATCCGAATGGAAAAAGACTTTTGCATGTGGTAATCGCGATTTTATATACCTGAATATTTTGGATTCTTTTGGGATAACCAGATTTTTCAAGGTGTCCGGGTCAAGTAGTAGGGAAGTCTGGGTCCCCAAATCATCTGCTTCGGCAATCGCTAAAACCCTTCCATCAATCCCATTTTCTTTTATGATATTTATTAATAGGTCCCAATAAGCGATTTTATGTTCCACTAACAGGTCTAATAGCCGATCAACTCCGGATGGATCAAGTATAGTATCCATAAACCACTTATCGTACCCTCTCAATCGCAAAGATACTTCCGTGATTCCTGCACAGTTACGATCGAGCACAATACCCCGTTCGCCAACATTTGCCAGTTGGGATTCGATATCTTTGGTCAGTGTATCTTTAAATGAGCTAATATCGTAAATTGAAAAATCTTCCAACGCTCGTGAAAGTGAATCAAAATCATAGAGTGGATAGCCACATTGGTTATAATACAGGTGCCCTTCTTTTTTCATGCGCCATTCACACTGGTAATGATCTATGATACTGTAATGATCCTCTTTCTCTATCAAGTTTTCTTCAAAATTCATGATCCTTCTTGCGCCAATCCGATATGTATCTATTTGGAGCAAATTCATAATTTCCGGATTTGGAATAATAATTTGTTGAATAGGATCAACCAGCTTTTGATCATATTTGGCAGGGAAATCCCGGAATTTCATTGCCGCTTCATATGCATATTTTGAAAAGGCGGTAACGTTTGTGCCGCTGAGATCGAACGGGATACGATCGGCTTCCTGGAAATTTAGTGCTTTCTGTAATCGCTCAAATCCATTCATTGACTATTGATTAAAATTGGATGATTCTGAAATTCCGGTTGGATTGATTTTTAAAATTTCATCATCAGCTATGGTGTTGATAGGAGTGTAGCATGAGGGATTTTGCTCTTTATAGGGTATATTATCAATTCTGTTGAAAGTAGATATCATGGACCACCTGGATTGGTCGCTATTATTTTTATCTGATCGATGCAATAGATTCCCATGAAAAAAAAGAGTATCGCCTGGTTCCAATTCGACGTATACGTGCTCCAGTCGCTTCAATGCTTCATCCACCATGGTCATATCAGCTCCCTTTTGATCACCGGATTTCCCATGTTCAATCCTACCGATCAAATGTGATCCCCGGATTACCTGAAGGCATCCATTGTCTTTATTGGCATTTGTGAGTGCAATCATCACACTCATCATATATGGGAATAAAAAACCATCATGATACCAGTATCCATAATCCTGGTGCCATTCCCAAGCCCCACCTACTTTAGGCTCTTTTTGCATGAGTTTGGTATGAAAATGACAGGGTTGCCCCTCGAGAAGTAGTTCGACACCTTTCACCATGCTCTCAGACCTGGCAAATGCACTGTAAACATTATCATCCAGCGAATACCACAATGCCAGTTTGGTCGTATAACCTTCCTTGTCTTTTCGTCCATACGTATGTTTTTTGATCACATCATCCTGTCTGGCAATCTTGAAAAGTAATTCGATTTCTTCATCAGAAAACATGTATTTTTTAATTAGATACCCGTCACGGTCGTAATTTTTTTTATCTTCTTTGGTCAACATCATCGGTTTAACATTTATTTAAATTCTACTTGTTTTATTTGCGGGATTCCAATTTTAATCACCATCCAGGCGATCACATACATAAATCCCGCGATCAGAAAAATAATGAAATAATTATTAGTTAATTCAAGAATATATCCAACAGCTGTGGCCACAAACATACTCCCAACCACGGCAGAAAATGTGGAAACACCCACAACAGATGCAACTGCTTTTTTTGGAAAGATATCGGAAATAAGTGTATACACATTTGCCATCCAACCGCAATGAGATGCCGTGGCCAGACTGATCAGAGCGACACTTAACCACAGATTTGTAGTTTGAGAAGCAAAAACAATGGGGACAACACAAACAGCACAGATGAGCATTGCTAACTTCCGTGCTCTGTCAAGTTGCATGCCTTTACTTATAAATCTGCCGGAAAGCCAACCACCCGCGATACTCCCAAAATCTGCAAATAAATAAACTGTGATTAATGGTAAACCAATATCCGTGAGTGTGATGCCATGATTTGTATATAGGAATTTTGGTAGCCAATACAATAAAAACCACCAGACAGGATCGGTTAGTAATCTGGCCAGGCAAATCGTTAACACTTCTTTCCTGAAGATTACTTGTCCCCAACTTAATTTCAAAGTTGTTTCCGGACCATCTGAATTGATATGCAACAGTTCCTCAGGGATAACTTTCTTATGGACTGTTGGTTTTTGATAGGTTAGCAACCAAAAAATTAACCATATAAAACCTAAAGCACCTGTAAGGATGAACGCCCATTGCCAGCCAAAACTAATTGCAATCCATGGAATAAGGAGTGGAGATATCATGGCGCCGATGTTGGATCCGGCATTGAAAATTCCTGTTGCGAGTGCTCGTTCTTTTTTGGGAAACCATTCTGCTACCGTTTTTATCGAAGCCGGGAAATTGGCGGATTCGCCCAGACCAAGCATGAACCTGGCAAGACCAAAACCAAATGCGTTTCTTGCAAATGCATGTGCCATACCCGCTAAACTCCAAAGCGCAATGGCAATGGAGAAGATTAACTTTATACCAAATTTGTCTAAAAAATATCCTGTTAGAATTACTCCAATCCCATAAGCTGCCTGGAACGATGTAACAATATATCCGTAATCAACTTCAGAAAGATTATAAGTTGACTGTAACTCAGGAGCGAGAATGCTCAAAACGTGGCGATCGAGATAATTGATCGTGGTAGCAAAAAAGAGTAAGGCACAAATTCGCCATCTGTAATTGCCATCTGAGAACATTTTCTTTATAGAATCTGCACGGTATGAGAAATTCATATGGGTATTTATAAAAAGATAGTCTACAATTGAGTAAAACGAAAATAAACAAAAGAACCATTTTATGTTGATTAAACTTATTTTTTAATTGGGATATTTCAATTTTGGATCGTTACTTCAATACTGGTATAAAAACAAATGCATATGAAACTAGTATCCTGGAACGTGAATGGTGTAAGGGCAATAATGAAAAAGGATTTTTCGGAATCAGTGAAAACCCTCAATGCGGACATACTTTGCCTGCAAGAGACAAAGGCAAGTAAAGAACAGGCTAAAATGGCCTTAGAACTTTTAGATGGGTATCAGGTTTTTGCCAATGCTTCGAAAGCCAGGCTGGGATATTCCGGCACTGCAATTCTTAGCCGTAAGAATCCTATTTCAGTTACATATGATATGGGAGTTCAGACTCATGACCAGGAGGGAAGGGTAATTGCTGCCGAATATGACGATTACTACCTGGTAACGGTTTATGTACCTAATTCAGGGAATGAGTTGGTGAGATTGGACTACCGAACGCAATGGGATAAAGATTTTTTATCCTATCTCGTAGGCCTTGAAAAGAACAAACCGGTGATCGTATGTGGTGATTTTAATGTTGCGCATCAACCAATTGATATTGCCCGGCCAAAAGCCAATTACAATAAATCTGCGGGATACACACAGAAAGAGATTGACGGATTTTCATCGATTATCAATCATGGATTTGCGGACACTTTCCGATATAAATATCCTGAAGAAGTTAAATATACCTGGTGGAGTTTCAGGGCTGGAGCCCGTGGCAAAAATGTGGGATGGAGAATTGATTACTTTTTAGTGAGTCAATCACTTATTTCAAAGGTTAAGGAAGCTTTTATTTTAAATGAATATATGGGTTCCGATCATTGCCCGCTCGGGATAATCGTATAGAAAGTCAAGCTGAAATATGAAATTTTACCAGGTATTACTATTTGTAAATATAGCACTCTTATTTTTCCCATACCTGTCTTTTGGTCAGGAATTTGATTTTGGGAAATTATCATCTCCAATAATTTTTGAAGGTAACTATAAATTCGCCTATCGTGACCCTGCCGTAATTTATCATGATGGCACTTTTCATCTCTATTTCACACTTGTGGAACGCGCATCAGACAAGGGTATGTATTTGTTTTTGGCAAAGAGTAAAAGTTCGGATTTAATTCATTGGACTTATCCTCGACTATTAACGCCAAGGGACAGGAACCTGAATTATAGCAGTCCAGGTAATATTATTAGATTTAATGATGAATGGATCATTTGCCTGCAGACATATCCTACACCAAATAATGAAACCTGGGGGAATGCGTCTAGCAGAATATGGATCATGCGTAGTAAAGACCTTGAAAACTGGTCAGAACCTGAAATATTAATGATTAAAGGAGATGATGTGTCAATTCCAGAAATGGGTAGAATGATCGATCCTTATTTACTGGAAGATGGAAATGAACCCGGCAAATGGTGGTGCTATTACAAACAAAATGGAGTCTCAATGTCATATGCATATGACCTGAAGGGATGGCAATTCGCCGGATCAGCCAATTCGGGCGAAAATGTAACGGTTTTGTTTAAGAATGGTGAATATATTCTTTTTCATTCACCGGAAAATGGCATTGGCATAAAAAGATCAAAATCGCCTGAAAAATGGGGAGAAGATGAGGCGTTAATTACGCTTGGTCAGGATGATTGGTACTGGGCAAAACGCAGATTAACAGCGGCAACAGTCATCGATTTAACAGATAATCCACTGTTCGGGAAATATATCATGTTTTTTCATGGGTCATCAGAGGAAGGCGCCAAACCATTCTACAATGCACATAACAATGCCAGTCTTGGTATTGCCTGGAGTGATGACCTGATTACCTGGGAGTGGCCCGGTAAAACAAATTGAAGTAAAAACTGTTGTTAATCTTGAACTTATTTCAATATTTTCATTCCAAAACCAGGTGCATCAGAAACCCTAAGTTTCCCATCTATTATTGGATAATTGCCAAAATCAATTTCGTCAGAGAAGCATGTAACGCCTTCAATAGTAGGAATGTTACCAAACGCAGCGGCAATATGAGTGATATAGTTGGTCTTTAGTCGATTCCCCCACGCATGCGGACTTCCCAGCATGCCGATCTCCTTTAATTTTTTCTGCAACCGGATCCATTCGGTGAAACCCAATCCATAGATGTCAGGAAGAAAGACATCCATCATCTTTTCCTTACCAAGCTCAAGACACACTTCATGGTTAGGCTGTGCTTCTCCATCAGCATAATATGTATTTCCAAATCCGTTATTGTCCATCCATTTTCGAAGTGTTCTACCGTCCTCTAGATTTTCAGTAAATGGCTCTTCTACCCAGAATAGTGGAATGTCACCAATGCCATCCAGAAACTTTATGGTATCATTAAGGCTATACATATCATTGGAATCCACCAGAATTTCCGTTGATTGATCTTTGAAGGCTTCCCGGATAAGTTTCACGATTTCGATATCCTTGTTCAGTCCTTCATCATGTGGATACCACCGACCACTTCTCCCAATTTTCACTTTTAGTTGCCGGTATCCATACTTATAATCCCAGTCACAATTTTCCAGAACTACATCAAAACCCTTTGTTTCATTGCCAGGATTGAGCTCGTCAAGGTAGATCATGCCGCTATATACCTTGGTTTCTTTGGTTCCTTCATTACCTAATAGTTGATATACAGGTTTATTCAAAATGACACCCATCAGATCATGCAATGCAAAATCGACAGATCTATCCAAGGTATTTGGAATTCCAATTTGAGGTTGTATTAAATCAGAAACCTTATGTCCCTTCAGTAATGGATACAAATTTTCAGCACTTTTATTGGAAAGTCCCCAACCAGCTGCACCTTGATCCGTGCGCAATCGAAGGGCAGTACATGTATGATATTGCCCATGAAAATCTATTCTTCCATTTTTACCTACAAATCGTGGCCAATGATAATTGAGGTCAATCAACTCCATATTGGAGATTTTGTGCTTTTCGAGTTCGGTATAATTATCTTTAATAAGGTTAGCTGCAGTTGACCAGTTTTCAGCGAATAACATAGAAGTTGAGGATAATAATCCCAGGTGTTTAACAAATGCTCTTCTTCTCATAGTAATAATTATATCATATAATATAAGCATCATTCCTGAGAAAATGAATAAAGTTCATCCTCGTGACAACATTATGATCAGGACTGAAGTGACCAGGTTTTTATTTTTTTCAAGATTAATGACAGCTAATTTTGTAAAAAGATCATCCGTAATGTGTGGTAAGGGTAAAATTAGAAGGAGCCTTATATCGAGATTGTATGAGCGATTCCATTGTATTTTAAAAGTTCAAGTACATGGATTACTCATTTGCGAGCACATTGAAGGAAGAGTTTTGGTAATTTTTAAGTATAGGTCTCAGCAGATTTAGATATCGATGTGACTCCTGCACATTATAGGTGATGGCATTTGCTGAGATCGTTGCACCAGAAATGGCATCGATACTTTTACCGTATTCAAGTTTATTTTCTCCAGAATACCCAATGAATTGTTTTAACCAGCCACTACCCCCTACTTCATGCCCATGCGTTGCCTGGTAGTTGTATACCCTGATTTTTCTCACGGACAGCATTGAATCGAAAATGATATAATAATCAAAATATTCAAAATCTTCATCAACCGGGCCGAGATTTACTGAGGGATCAATCCCACATCCTCCGGACCTGCAACTATAAATTCTACCAATGTAAATAAAGCCAAGATTTGTTTCTTTTTGAACAGTGCTATAAATCTTTCCTTTGTCCAACAGGATATCATTATACATTGAATCTGGTATTTCTATTTCAAGTAATTCAATATTTTCCTTTTCCCACAACTTCTTCAAGTCTTTGAGTAAGGACCTGGGATTATAATTTATTTCCTGGTTATTCGGCATGAAGGACATCAGGCTGAAGAGAAATGCCAGAATCAATGTATTTTTCATCATTTTATTTTACAGGGTTTAGAACCAGATACCAACTCCCGCATTGAACATCATATTGAACGAATTATCAACTTTCGTTTTCAAAAACTGCATATCAGCCTTAAATATAGCTCCTGGACTTACTTTCCAGCCCAAGCCTGTTGTAATTATTGTCCGATGATAGCTATCATTTTTCTGTAGTTCACCAGCTACCTGGTGGTGTGTGTCAACCTCTGAATATCTGATAAAGGGGATCAATTCGGTCTTGATCTTTTTAGCAGTATAAAACACATTGTATCCGGCTTCCAGGTAATATCCGAATAATGCACTTCCGAGGTCGTTGGTTTTTCCGGTACTGTTTGAAATATTATTATAGGCTTCCGTATTGGAAATATTTGCATAATTGAGCTGTCCCCTTAGCATCACGCCATTCTTGCTATAGCGGGCGTCAAGACCTATCATGGATATACCCACAACCGAAGAATCAGCTTGTGTGACAGCATCTATGTCATTTTTTTCAAGACCGTGGTAGAGCGTAGATTGTGTATTCCCAACATAACCTGATAACCCGAGGTTTAATCCACCGAATCCATAGTATTCGATTTTTGCAGTCAGGTTTGGCGTACTCATGAATGACTCGGCTCCTTTTTGTCTACCCTTGCGGAAGGCATCGGTTCCCCGCAATGTTGGATCACCATTATAGCTGCTAAATCCATTGACGATGTAAGCCTGGTATTTCAGATTGGCATTTGGGATATTTCCGGTGAGACCAATTCCAATTTCCCTCCATGTGGTAGGCACAAGGTAATTATCAAGTAACGGCCGTTCCACACCCATAAATGTCGGAGGCTCATGATATTCGTTTACAATTCCCATAGGGATGAGCATCAATCCAGCTCTCAGGTTCATATAATTGTTGATCCGGTAATCAACAAAAGCCTGTTCAATATAAACCTCCTTTATATGCTCATATTCGATTTCAGTAATGAACTGGGTTCTGCTATTGAATTTATAACCAAACAGCATGACTAGGCGGTGAACGTCGAGCTTCCCGTTGTTATAGGTATCAGCACTTAACGGTTGATTATAATCGATCTGTGCATATCCACCAATCGTCAACTTCCGATCAGTCTGCATCATTCGATTAGCTGTATTCAAATAATTGTTTGACAATAAAGTTGTATCATTTTGCGCTACCTGCGCTTTTGAAAAATATGCTCCTAGCATTGCGAATGTTAAAAGTAAATATCGATTCATTTTATTAATTTTTATTTAGACTGATTATAAATAATAGACAAATGTATGAACGGTTAGCATACCTGTCAATCCCAACATGTTGGGATATTGTCAATTATTTGTAGTCAAAGCTGACTTTTATCATGTTAGCAAAGATTTTTATGCTGGTTTGATTAGAGGTAAATTTTCCAACAGGATCGAAGAATTAAAGTATGGGTAATCCGGAAATTTTAAAAAAATCTGCAATTTCACGAGTTTGCAGGCAGGTAACTAATTGTTAGTAATCATTGAAAGGAAAAAACAATGTATTAATTGAAACATAAAGAAGGGAATATACAAATTGGAATTGAGGCTGCGATTACATTGTTATTGATGGCAGGTGTCCCGGTATTTGTCAAATTTACATCTGCAAATCCCATCACCATTGGCCTGTTCAGGTTAACATTGGCTACTGTATTGATCGTGATTTTCCTGCGGCCATCCAAAGCATCAAAATCTCTAACAAAGAGTATGATATTGCCGCTACTTGTGATTGGTGTCTTGTTTTCACTTCATTGGATCACCTATTTTACCAGTATTAAAATGGCCACTGCCTCTATTGGGCTTTTGGGCATTTCTACCTATGGAATTCATCTGATTTTTTTAGGCTGGATAATCCGGAAGAACAAGCCATCTTTTTATGATTTGATAGCCCTTATCATAGCCATTTACGGGACCTATTTGGTTGTTCCGAATTTTTCATTGAAGGATAGCACTTCCATTGGTATTTTGTTAGGCATCCTCAGCGGTTTTTGTTTTGCTCTTTTACCTATTCTCCACCAGCATTTTCATTTCATCCCTGATCGGATCCGTATTTTCGGACAGTTCTTTTTTGCATGGATAGTCTTTATGTTCTTATTTCCCATGACAAACTGGCAATTAAGATCAGTTGACTGGTGGTCATTGTTATATCTTGCTGTGCCGGGTACATTCATTGCGCATTCTCTTTGGGTACGTGTTACGACACGTGTTTCAACTATAGTCACCAGCTTAATATTTTACCTGATCATCCCGATGACTATGGTAATTAGTCATTTTTGGCTCAAGGAGCCCATGCCTTTTTATAAAATTTTTGGAGCGTTTTTGATTGTGTCGGGAAACCTGATAAGTTTTTATGGAAGGTTTAGAAAATCACCTGCCGGTTCTGGAATTAAGTAGCAAATCAATGCATCAGAAAATCAATTAAACATTTTTATCTCCTCTGCTCAAATTCATTTTTTGAAATGCCCGGATATTTTTGACTTATTTATATTGAAAATTCAAATATTTAGTTATTCCATTATTAAATGAAGGTTTTATATTTGCGACAATTTTCTTATACCTAATACAGAAGTTATGCCTTTATATGATTATGGATGTCCCTCATGTGGAAGTGAAAAAGAAGTACATCATTCCATTAGTGAAATTGGTAAAATAGAGGTAGTGTGTGATACCTGCGGGGGAAAAATGAATAAGCTTTTATCTGCACCGTCATTGATCGGATTTGATGATGTGGGAAGAAGTGTGGGTAAAAAGGATAAAACCGAAAATACCAACAAAGAAAATACGAATAGTTCAACGACCACTAAGTCAGAAAATTCATCTAAAAAAGATGCTGCCTGAGCAGAATCAGCTGAAAAGTAATCAAGAATTCAGTCTTTTTGCAGAACCATTCTGGAATAAAACAGGTTATTATTTTCAGTAAGCCCTAATGTTATTCTTTTACCCGGAAGTAACCAGGTGGCGACATTATACGTTTTCCCTTCTTCAAGTTCAAGAAAACTAGGATAGTTGATCAGGGTACTCGGATTACCATATTTTTCCTGTAAGAAAATCCTTAATTCTTCAATTTGGGATTTTAGTAAACCATCAACAGCCAATGCATCTTTCTTTTCCCCTTGCAATTCAATGACAGAAAGCATTTTAGTAGAGGTATAGTGTAATTCAATTTGATAATTATAACTTTCTATTTTCAAGGTAGTTCTGCCAATAGCCAATGCGTCATTTTCTGACATACCCAAATAATAATTATCAATATCCAATCTACTTGGTGAAGTATTGGGTTGGGGCAAACCAGGTTCTGAATTGACTGTAAAATTTTCAACTACTAAGTTTGGTTGAATATAATTTTCAAATTCCTCTCTGGATGCCGTATCAAGAACAGAATTTATATTGACATAACCCTCAAAAATCCCCATCGGATAGTATTCATCTTTTCCAAAGAAATTCGAAATTTTAAAATAATCGTCATATTTACCTTTATAGTTTACCCAGGTGTCTTCCTTCAATTTTATTATTACAATTTTATCTTCCTTATAGCTGTCATACACACTTGTATTTGCACTGATTAACAAAACAGATTGTGCCAGTAATTGGGAATTAATGAATAAGGATAAAAAAAAGGGAACGATATATTGTCTTTTTATAGGCTGTGATGTGGACATAAAAACAGAAATTAAATATCAATAGTATTGGTGACTAGAAATCAATTATCCGCTGTAAATCAATCAAATCTAAATTTAATCAAAATAAGTTACTATTTACAGAATTTATTGCATTAATCTTATTTATTAAAGTATCAGCAGAATTGTTTCCGTTTAAAATTGATTGATTTCTATTTTTTCCCAAAATCATGTTATCAGTAAAAACTTCAATTGCAGAGGTATTGCATTATTTTAATATATTCGTTAACTTTTAACATAAAACCTATTAAATTCATTGACCAAACCACACAGCATTTTGAAATTTATATCCATCACCGTATTTATCTTGTTACTATGCATGCAGGGATATAGTCAATTTAAAATTAATTTCCCTCCGACTATAGATCCCATTCCTGATTATGGACCTGTACCAGAGAATTCAGGGCTTCATAGTATCTTATTAACAGGCATAAGTTCCGGTGAGGGCGAAGAAGCAGGGGATCAATTTGTTACAATTACAGCCAGTTCAAGTAACCAAAATCTCATTTCTAATCTAACTGTCAAATATGGTCAAGGGACAACCGCACTCTTGAGTTTTTCTTTACTACAGGATGCAAATGGAAAAACAACGATTACCGTAACACTGGATGATGGACAGCGATTCTTTCATATTACAGAGAGAGATTTTGATGTTACTGTATCACCTGTCAATAGTAAACCTTTTTTTGAGCTTTCAACAACGTCTATTTCAATAAATGAAGACCAGGGTAAGGTAGATCTGAAGAACTTCGTAAGTAGGTTCGATGATGGTGATCCTGAACTGAATCAGAAACTGGAATTTATTACAAGTGTAAAAAGCACGAGTCAATTTTTGACGTTTAGGTCTGTCCCGGTGATCGACAAGAAAAATGGAGATTTAACATTCGAAATTGATCCCAATGCCTATGGTCAGGCTTCGGTTTCAGTTTTATTGCAAGATAATGGGGGGACAGCGAATGGTGGTATTGATACCAGTGATGAGACAGTATTTACGATCCAGGTGACGAATATAAATGATCCGCCAACCATCAATGATGTTTCATCGCCTTTGACAATACCTGAAGATGCTGGTGAGCAGATAGTAGAATTGACAGGCATTTCTTCAGGGATAAATGAAAATCAACAGGTACAGTTTTTAATTCAATCTGATAATCAACCCTTGATTTCAAATTTTAACATTCAGTATCAGCAAGGAGATGATAAAGCGTTTCTTACGTTTTCACCAAACGCAAATCAATTTGGCCAGGCGCAAATAACAGTGACTATAAATGATGGCCAATCTGTAAATAATCAAATGTCGATTCAGTTTTTAGTGATCGTGTATCCGGTAGCTGATACACCTGCTGTTACTTCAGCTATCACCGTAGCTGGAGTTCAAACGACTTCGGGGTTGGTGATCAGCAGAAACAGTGCCGATGGTAATGAGGTGACGCATTTTAAGATCACCAATATTCAAAACGGTCTATTATATCAGCATAATGGCTCAACCCAGATAAGTAACAATAGTTATATTACCTATCAGCAGGGTAATGCCGGCCTGAAGTTTACACCTTTTAATGGTACATCCAGTAACGGAAGTTTTGATATACAAGGTGCCACCGGAAACGATGACACGAAACTTGGTGGAGGAATTGTTACAGCTCAAATCGTTATTGATAATGATCCTCCGGAGATAATTAGTACACCGGATAGCATAGTTGAGATAACGAAACTCTATACCTACACCGTGATCGCAACTGATCCGAATGAAACGGATGTCTTAAGTTTTACTTTTAACTTACCCCAATCTGTAAAACCCTGGTTGAATGCTAGAGATAATAATGATGGAACGGCAACATTAAGCGGTACGCCGCCTTCCGGCTCGGCTGGCTTGTATGAGATCTATATTAAAGTGGAAGATCAATTTGGTGCATTTGATGAACAGAAGTATAATTTGAGGGTAAATAAATTAAACAATAAGCCGGAACTCTCACCATTTTCAAAAGGTATTAAGGAAGACGAAACGATTTACTTTACGAAAGATGATTTTACTCAACGTTTTATCGATGCAGACGGTGACACGCTTCATACGTTAAAAGTAGTAAGTGAACCACAATATGGGAAGTTATTCTTGAATGGTATTGAACTGGGTAGCAATGATGTTTTTGAAATAAGTGAGATTGCCGGTTTTATATATATGCCAAAGAATAATTATCATGGGTTGGATATTTTTGACTGGAATGCTTCTGATGGTAAGGATTTCGCCCAGGTTCCTCAACGTGTGAATATTTTCATATCTTCTGTGAATGACCCTCCGCAAATATTAAAATTTGAGGATAATCCATTTACTTTCGAATATGGGGAAGAAAAATTATCGCTAACTGATTCCGGAGAAGTAATTGATGCAGACGGAGATAACCTGTCTAAAGCAGTTTTAAAAATTTCCAGTAATTATATGGAGAAAGAAGACTCCCTGTATTATGAGGATTCAGAAATTGAGGGATTAACCTTTAACTGGATAGATACTTCGGGAGTTCTATTAATCAATGGAATCGCAAATCCATCTGTATTTCAACAAGCCATAAGATCTGTAGCTTATGTAAATTCCAATCGATTGGCGCCAAACGGATTCTATCGTGAAATAGAAATTGTGCTGTATGATGCAGATACGTTTAGTATGCCATATACGCGACGGATAGAATTTAAAAACACATTTGTAGACCTGGATATTCCCAGCGGATTTACACCGAATGATGATGGTGTAAATGATACCTGGAATATTGAAAATCTGAGCAGGTATGAAGATATCCTGGTAGCTATATATTCGCGAACAGGGCTGAAAGTATTTGAATCAAACAATTATTTAAAAGAGTGGGATGGGTACTATAAGGGTAATATGGTACCAGTAGGCACCTATTTTTATCTCATCAACATAAACAAATTTGAAAAGGTATTTAAGGGTACAGTTACTGTTTTGCGATGACCTGAAAAAATCCCTGGATTTTTTTTCGGTTCGAAACCATCCTATCACTTACTACTAATCCTTGACAAACTTTTGTATTCCCCTATAGTTCTCGTTGATCAGGTGTATCAGATAGATCCCCGTACTTAGGTTTTCCACATTCAGTTCAAATCCATCGATCTTCCTTGTTGAGATAATATTGTCCAGACGCTGCCCCTGGGCATTGTACATTTCTATGTTGACATCCAATACGGCATTACCGGTGATTTGGACATTGATTATATCTTTGGTTGGATTGGGGTAAAGTGTAAAGTTGAGCTCCTGTAATCCGTGATCGAGTTTGATGACAATGATATTGGAATAGGTGAATTGACCATCGTAATCCGTCTGTTTCAACCGGTAATACGAAATACCAAAGAATGGATTTTTATCCGTTAAGGAATAATTCAACGTTTCATTGCTATTCCCGGCTCCAGGAATTGTGGCAAGCACATGGAAATTTAATCCATCGATGGATCGCTCAATGGTGAAGTAATCGTTGTTGATTTCAGCAGCAGTAGCCCACTTAAGCAAAACCTGGTGATGCTGGATTTTTCCTCTGAAATACATCAATTCAATCGGCAATGGGCCACAAGGGTTTACTGTGGCACCTGAACTAACTGTGAAGAAAGTAGATGGACTACTTTGATTATTGTATTCAGTTTGTATCCATTCATCTGAGCGGACGACTTTTGAGATACGGACTTCGTCAATCTGCCCATTAAAGCGTCGTTGATCCGCACCGGGTCTTCCCATTCTAAAATTTGTATCCCAATAGTCTCTGGCTGTAGACGCATCTGCTACACCAGTATTAGTACCTAATGAACTGCCATTTAACCAGAATTCAGCAAGGGGAGTAACATCTAGACTACTTACAGTACCTACAATAAATTGCCAATTTGTAACATCATTAAATGCTCCAGCATTTACAGAAAGAACATCTGCCGATGAAGGAAGATTATTTTCCTCTTCCTCATCACCAAGGAAAAAAGAAATATCTTGATTAACTGTGGAGGTTCCACCTGGACAACAAAAACCTAATGAAAGATGCATCTCCTGAGTGAATCCAGCCGGGGCTCCTCCCCATCCATTTTCAGTACTTTTCCCCTGCCAAAGTATATGAGATACGGCAATCGGATTATCAGCTTTAAACCAGGTTGAAATAGTAAAATCATTTTCTGTTTGAAGTTCACCACTTGGAGTTTGCAAATAATCCCCTGGTCCTCCACCAAAATCGAT